>Ga0131853_10020444_pt1 | contig 12021 bp, 6 predicted proteins | sample TergutLab28metaG_FD_92764 | JGI IMG/M metagenome (GOLD analysis project Ga0131853, IMG submission 92764) | Labiotermes labralis P1 segment gut microbial communities from Petit-Saut dam, French Guiana - Lab288 P1 (version 2) (version 2) | ecosystem: Host-associated > Arthropoda: Insects >...
TATTACTACCTTTTTCGCGCCGCCTTTGAGATGTGCGCCTGCCGCATCAATTGTTGTGAACACGCCGCTGCACTCTGCGACCGTATGCGCGCCGGCAGCCGCCCATGGGATTTCTTCGGGCTTCATGCAAGTGGTTACTGCAATCTCTTTGCCGTTTACAATAAGCTTGTCGCCTTTTGCATGAACCTCGCCGCTAAAGCGTCCATGAACTGAGTCATACTTGAGCATATATGCCATATACTCCGTGTCGATAAACGGATCGTTGATTGCAACAACCGAAATATCGTCTCTGCCCAAAGCCGCTCTAAAAACGAGCCTTCCAATACGTCCAAAGCCATTGATACCAATTTTCATCTTACATGTCTCCTTTAAAATGTTTTATATTTGGTGGTTTTTTACTTATTATGCATAATCTTCAATAGCTCCTTGTTGTTCAAAATCGCATCCTTCAGCGCGTCACCATTTTTAACTCGAATACAACTTGCCTTGTCACCAGAAACGATAATAAGCTCCTTTTTGCTCGCATTTCCCGTTAAGTTGACGGCTATTATTTCGCAATATGTCAACCTAAACGCTACTTTGTCAATCTTGCCGCACACGCCTATATTATCGACTACAATGTTGTTGTTATAAGACACAACAAGCCTTATCGCAAGTGAAATTGCCACGAAAGCGCAAGCTGCAAATGCACCCAAAACCTGCTCGCTCAAAAGAGCCACTATAACCAGCATTATGCCAAGATGAATGCAAATATCATCCCCGACAAACGACGAGCTTCCATAGACATATCGAATTGAAGCCTTGTTTTGCTTGATTTTCAGCTTCTCATGCTCCATTGCGTTTTTATGCGCTTCAAGCAAAAATACAAGTGGTATTATCGGCGCAGCGACCGTCATGAGCATATAAATCGGTCGTAAAACCGCAATGCCGATTACTATAATGCTAAAGTTTATGGCTGCGAAAATCCTTAGTTTACGCGCATTTTTTAATTCATTGGACTTTGCGGCTGCAAAGTAACCGGTGAAAATGACAAAGCCGGGAACCATGAGCAATAACAACAATCCGCCCAAAAGATGCAACGCAATATCAATCTCCATAACGGCGGAGATTGCGCGAAGTGATATAATCCCTATTCCGACCACGCCAAAAGCGATATAAGACAGCCCCAGAATCTTCAAGCGCACGCTAATCGGTAACTTTTCGGATGACGGCTCAGATTCGTCGGTTTTTATCTGCTTGATGCTAACTTTATGTAGCTGCAATTGTTTATGCGCGATAAAACTCTTCAGCGCGCCGTGCAAGAACAAGAAAGGCAAAGCAAGCACCAGCAACATCTCAAAAGAAAACGAAAACTCTTCAAAAACTATGGTTGCGCCAAGATTTATGAGTGCGAGCACAAGCGTTAATGTGCTTTTCGACAAGTCGCTGCCTTTAAGTATTCCAAAAAGCCCTACAAAGAGAGTGAAAAAGCCGGAAAACCAAGGAATGTCCGCAGGCTCGTTCAGCCAAAAAACTATTATAGCAACGCTAAACGCAATATACGTAGCTCCCACTATTTTCAGTTGAAGGCCGCCCGGTGCTTTTATATTCGTACAAGCTTCCATGTTAAACAGCCACTCCTTATGGTATTGCTCCACCGATTAAACTTTATTAAAAGATTTGCTACGTTTAGTTGGTGGAGCAATAATGAAAGTTACGCAAAATATTTGACCCCGGCAAAGAAAATATCCGACCCAAAATTACCCGAAACGTTTTTGAAGCAATTTTTCGTGTAACGTTCGCTATGCCCAACTTTACCCAAAATACGTCCATCAGGACTTGTGACGGCTTCAATCGCATAAGCACTTCCGCTTGGGTTGAACTCGAAGCAATTCGCACCTACGCAGCTAAAATCAACGTATTGCGCAGCGACTTGGCCATTTGTAATCAGCTTTTCAATGTCCTCATCGCTCGCCAAGAACCTGCCCTCGCCCGTGCTTATCGCCACACTGTAAACCTCGCCCGGCGTCGTGTTCCATAACCATGGCGATTTATTCGAGATAATCTTCGTATTAGCAATGGTCGAAATATGTCGTCCGATCTCATTGAAAGTGAGCGTCGGACTGTTGTTATCAAGCTCTCTAAACTCGCCGTAAGGAAGTAATCCCGCTCTAAGAAGCGCTTGAAAACCGCCGCCGATACCTAGTATAAGCCCGTCATTAGCGTTTAGCAAATGCATAATCCCATCCGCGACACACGCGTCTTTTAGTGCGGACACGATAAATTTCCCACTGCCGTCCGATTCGCCACACGCGCCAAAATTACCCGGCAGAGCCAGAATTTGGCTGCCTTTGATTTTGTCGCCAAGCGTTTTCAGGCTCTGATTTAGCTCTTTTGGGCTAAGGCCCGGCAATACAAACATCTCAACGTCCGCTCCGGCGCACTCAAAAGCTCGCGCCGTGTCGTATTCACAATTCGTCCCCGGAAATACGGGAATCAGCACTTTTGGCTTCGTTATTCCGAGTTTCGGGTAAGCCTTCGGCGCATCCGCCAAGGCCTCCATGTTATTGTCCTTAAATGGAATATCCAATAACAAGTTCGTATTAAACACTCCCTCAAGCGGCGATAACCATCCCTCAAGCGCATCGAAATGATTAATCTTCGCGCCGTTTACAACGAAATTAATATCTTCAGTCGTATTGCCTAAATAAGCTGCATTAAAATCTCCAAATATATAGCCAAACTCAGCCTCTCCAGCGTCCAGCTCGAATATGAATCCGCCGTAATTGGCAGCAAAGAGCTTAGCTTCATCAACTTCAACGTCAAAGCCAATACGATTACCAAACGACATTTTCGACAAACTCTCAGCAATGCCACCAAAACCAATTGTATGCGCTGAAATAATGTTTCCGTTTTTGATATTGTCGTAAACTAACTCGTTGAGTTCACGCAACTTCGCAATATTCGGCACGCCATTATCGTCATACTCGCATAAAACCGCGACAATTGGCGAGTTCGCCTTCTTAAATTCAGGTGAAATGATGTTGCTCGCATCCGTGTGGCTCACCGCAAAACTTACCAAAGTCGGCGGCACCTCAATGTCCTCATAAGTACCCGACATGCTATCTTTGCCGCCAATCGAGGCTACGCCAAACTCAAGCTGCGCGCTGAGTGCGCCCAAAAGTGCCGCAAAAGGCTTGCCCCATTTCACAGGATTGCCTTTGAGACGCTCAAAATATTCTTGGAAACTCAACTTTATCTCGTTCGGGTCACCGCCGGATGCTACTATTTTAGCCACAGAATCAATCACCGCATACATCGCGCCGTGATAAGGACTCCATTTTGAAACCGATGAGTCAAAACCAAACGACATCAGCGTCGCCGTATCAGTATCGCCGCTTAAAACAGGGAGTTTCGCTGCCATGGAAAGCGCGGGACTAAACTGAAACTTGCCACCAAGCGACATAAGAACCGTTCCTGCGCCGGCAGTCGCGTCGAATTTGTCGATCAGCCCTTTTTTCGCGCAAACATTAATATCCGCCAAGTTGTTAAGCCATTTTTGTTCAAGATCTCCGCCCTCTACCTCGCGCGTTGCAAAGGTTTTTGGTGCTTCGACATATACATCAGCGTATTGCTTCGCGCCGTTCGTGTCCAGGAAGTCTCTCGAAATATCGACAATCGACTTGCCGCGCCAATTAATAACGAGCCTTCTCGAATCGTTGACTGTAGCAACCACAACCGCCTCCAAATTCTCCGTAGCGGACAAACGTATGAACTCATCCACATCACCGCGCGCCACGCAAACCGCCATTCTCTCCTGCGACTCGCTTGTCGCAAGCTCCGTGCCGTCTAGCCCCGGATATTTCACAGGTACATTGTCCAAATTGACAACAAGCCCATCAGCAAGCTCGCCAATTGCAACGCACACGCCACCCGCACCAAAATCGTTGCAGCGTTTAATGATTTTCGTCACTTGCGGATTTCTGAACAGCCGCTGAATCTTTCGCTCCAAAGGCGCATCGCCTTTTTGCACTTCAGCACTCGCCACAGCGAGAGTTTCATCCGTCTGAGTTTTTGATGAGCTAACCGCGCCGCCTATTCCGTCACGGCCTGTTTTGCCGCCAAGTAATATGATAACATCGCCATCTGCGGGGCGTTCTTTTATAATATCAGCCTCTTTGACCGCCGCCACGAGCGCACCAAGCTCCATACGTTTAGCCCTATAGCCCTCGTCGTATAACTCATGAACATGTCCCGCCGCAACACCTATTTGATTGCCGTAAGTGCTATAACCAACCGAGGCGACTTGCGTAATTTTACGCTGCGTAAGTTTGCCTTTAATCGTGTCTTCAAGCGATGCCCTTGGGTCGCCGCTTCCTGTCACTCGCATTGCCTGATAAACATACGCCCTGCCCGAAAGGGGGTCTCTAACCGCCCCACCCAAGCAAGTAGCTGCGCCGCCGAAAGGCTCAATTTCTGTCGGATGATTATGTGTCTCATTCTTGAACATCACAACCCATTTTTCGTCCTCGCCATTTACTTTCGCGGTCACTTTTATCATGCACGCATTAACTTCTTCGGACTCGAAAATATTTTTCAACTCACCCGTCTTTTTGAGATAACGCATGCCCATTTGCGCGATATCCATTAGGCTCATTGGCTTGTCCGCTCTGCCGGCGTGGACTTCTTCGCGCAGAGCCAAGTATTGTTTATACGAAAGTTCTATAGGCGTGGTAAATTTCCCACTTTCAATCTCGACTTTCGTAATGTCGGTCAAAAAAGTCGTGTGTCTGCAATGGTCGGACCAATATGTGTCAAGCACACGGATTTCGGTAATCGTCGGGTCACGCTTCTCGGTGTTTTTGAAGTAATTATGGATATGCAAAATGTCCGCCGGGTTCATGGCAAGCCCTAAATCCGCGCAAAGCTCCACCAATTCATTCTCACTCATGCCAATAAAGCCCTCGACATTCGCCACATCCGCCGAAGTTCCGTACGTGGGTGTAAGCGTTTCGGGTTTTTCCATGTCTATTTCCATGCTATCAACCGTATTTATCGTATATGCCTTGATTTTAGCGAGTTCCGCGTCATTTAACGCGCCTTTTAGCACGTAGAATTTAGAAGTTTTGACAACGATATTTTCCATATCCTCGCCCAAAACCAGGGCTATTGTCATCGCAACCCAGTCAGCCCTTTGGTCGTATTGACCGGGCAGATATTGTGAGCCAAACGCTTGCTCATCCGCTTCAAGCGGCAAAGTTTCCTCATAATAATCATCCACTGACGGCTCACAAAAGACTGCCTTTATACATTTTTCATACGCTTCATTACCTATCCCCGTAACGTCGTAACAATTGATTACTCGGGCATCTTCTAGGCTCGCGATACCAATATAATTTCTCATCTCCGCCAAAAAACGTACACTCTCCGTATTGGCCGGCGATTTCTTTTCAACATATATTCGCCTGATTTTATTCATTAATGTCTCCTCCTGTCGAATTTGTCGAGTTCTGTCGTTAGCTGCTCATTTAATATCTTTATGTATGTCCCTTTAACGCCCAAAGACCGCGCTTCGATTAGCCCTGCTGATTCGAGTTTTCTGAGGCCGTTTACGATTGCTGAGCGGCTCAGTGTGTGCTTTTCTGCCACTTTGCTGGCAATTATCAGCCCTTGTGTGCCTTCAATTTCGCCAAAAATATGTATCAACGCCTCAAGCTCCGAATATGACAAAGTGCCAATGGCTGCTTTGACAAGTGATGCTTTCGGGCGACTATTTTCAATGCCTAAAATCGCCAAACTCATATATATTGAAATATTTTTCGCATATTCAAGCTCATCCGAACTGAGGGGGCTTGAACATGATATTTCAAGCTTTCCTGCGGCATGATTTCCGAATGAAATCAGCGACAAAACCGTTTCTTGCAACCGCTGTTTTTGATCAGTCATACCTGCTTGGCAAACAACAAATCCATCTCTGTCCAAAGCCCGAACACGAGCAGAAAGTGCATGGCTTAAATCGCTCACCAGCACTTCGAGGAGTTCGTTATAGTTTTTGCTTTGTTTGATTGCGTTTGTTGGATTGTAGGTCATTTGGTTTTCTCCGGTTCGTTGCTGTTTTGAAGGCGTGGTGGCGGTTATGGTGAAATCATTCCTATCAACATTCGTGCGCTATGTGCAGGGTGCGTACCCTAATGGGTTTGGTGAAAACGATTTTTTCGTAGGGGCGAGAAATCCCGCCCCCACAAATTCGTTGAAAACGCACTACTCTTCATCCGCAGGAATAAACTCTCTCGAATACCCACATGAGCCCTCACCCTCGCACACTATGCGCTTGGTCTTTGAGCCTTTTTCCACAAGGTATTTTCCGCAGTTCGGGCAGTTTTCGCCCGCAGGTTTGTTCCATGATATAAATTCGCATTCAGGGTTGTTCTCGCAACCAAAGTATTTGCGCCCTTTTTTGCTCTTTTTGATAAGTACTTGTCCGTCACATTTAGGGCAGCCAACTCCCGCTTCTTCAAAGAATGGCTTCGTGTTTGTGCAAGACGGAAATGATGGACACGCTAGGAATTTTCCAAATTTACCATACTTAATCACCATGTTCACGCCGCATTTTTCGCAAATTATATCCGTTTTTTCGTCCTCGATAGTTATCTCGCCAATCTTTTCTTCGGCCTCTAGGAGCTTAGGCTCAAATTCAGTGTAGAAGCCTCTTATAAGCTCTTTCCACGCCAAATCGCCGTCCTCAATCTTGTCTAAATCGTTCTCAATCTTCGCCGTAAAGTCTATATCAACAATATCGCTGAAGTTGTTTTCCATTATCTCGTTCACTATCTCGCCAAGCTCTGTCGGATAGAAAACTTTGTTCTCTTTAACCACATAACCTCTAAAAAGTATCGTTGTTATGATGGCTGAATACGTACTCGGGCGACCGATTCCAAGCTCTTCGAGGCTCTTTACGAGGCTTGCATCACTATATCTTGGCGGCGGTGCGCTAAAGTGCTGCGTACCTTCAATATCCATCACTTTTAGCTTTTTACCCTCTTTAAGCTCGGGAATTTTGCCTGTATCGTCATTTTCATCTTCATCCGTGCCCTTGTATACTGACAAAAAGCCTGCAAATGTCAAATTCGACGTTGACGCGCGAAAGACCGACCTGCCTGCAACTATTTTCACGCTCAAAGTTTCAAAAACCGCGCTGCTCATCTGGCACGCCACAAATCGCTCCCAAATAAGCTTGTAAAGCTTAAACTGGTCGCGCGAAAGCGAGTCTTTTATAATCACAGGGCTGAGCCTTGTAAAGGTCGGCCTGATTGCCTCGTGTGCGTCCTGTGTTCTGCCACGCTGCCTATATTCTACCTTCTCTTGCGCGGCATAATCTTTGCCGAAATTACTTTCAACATACTCTTTCACATCCGCATACGCGTCGTCTGAAACACGCACCGAATCCGTACGGATATAACTCACAAGACCAATCGTACCCTCACCTTTTATGTCCACCCCTTCATAGAGCTGCTGGGCGATTTGCATAGTTTTATTCGTTGCAAAACCAAGGACCTTCGAGGCTTCTTGCTGCAATGTCGATGTAGTAAACGGTGGGCTTGGCTTTCTCGTCTTAGTCCCCTTTTTTATCTCATCAACCACAAAGTCCGCCTTTTTTATTTCGGCGAGCAGCTTGTCAGTCGCTTCTTTGCAATGAAGCTCCGGTTTTTTCCCATCAACCGTTGCAAGGCGTATCTCGAACTTATTCTTCGCCTCCTGAGCAACCGCCGCAACGCTCCAATACTCTTCAGGTACAAAGTTTTCAATCTCTTCTTCTCTATCGCATATAAGCTTCATGGTCGCGGACTGAACGCGTCCCGCGCTCAAGCGACCCTTAACTTTCTTCCACAAAATCGGGCTGATTTTATAGCCCACAATTCTATCAAGCACGCGCCTGGCTTGTTGCGCATCAACCAAGGTCATATCAATATCCCTTGCTTCTTTAATGGACTTTTTAACCGCGTCTTTAGTTATCTCATTAAAACTTACTCTGCTTGCATTCTTATCTTGAAGCTTCAGCGCGTGATATAAATGCCAACCGATAGCCTCGCCCTCGCGGTCGGGGTCAGTCGCGATATATATCTTTTTCGCGTTCTTCACTTCTTTGCGCAGAGTTGCCAAAACCTCGCCCTTGCCTCTAATCGTGATATATTTAGGCTCAAAATCATTATCAAAATCAATCCCAATATCACTCTTAGGCAAATCCCTAACGTGACCCACCGACGCTTCTACCTTATATTTGCTCCCCAAAAACTTTTTAAGTGTCTTAGCCTTTGCAGGTGACTCAACGATAACCAAATTATCCGCCATATATTCCTCCGCGCTTCCTATTTTGTTGTATATTTTTGCCCCGGCAGCTCTTTTATTACACCTGAAAGTTCAAGTTTAGTAAGAACCACCATAACATCCCTTATTTCAAGTCCTGATTCCTTGACAATCTCATCAAGACCCATGTATCCATCTTCTAACAAAGAATATACCTTTTTTTCGTTCGACGCAAGAGGTAATTTGTTAATATTATGAATTTCTTCATTAATATTATCCAAAAACTCGCTTTCTATAACTCCCAACGCGTCCAAAACATCCAGCGCACAAGTCGCAACGTGCGCTCCATCTTTTATGAGTTTATTTGTACCCTCGCTTCGTTTGCTCGTAATATTTCCGGGCACTGCCATGACCTCGCGCCCTTGTTCAAGCGCGCAACTGACGGTTATCGACGTTCCTGACTTAATCTCAGCCTCGGTTATGATGGTCGCTAAACTTAGCCCACTGATTATCCTGTTTCGCCATGGGAAATGCCATTTTTCAGGGCCGATGCCCGGCGGAAATTCGCTCAAAATGCATCCGTTTTGCTGAATGTCGTCATAAAGGCGCTCATGAACTTTCGGATAGCAGATATCAACGCCGCTCCCAAGCACCGCAACCGTAGGCGAGCCGCCGTCTAGCGCCGCTTGATTTGCCACGCCGTCTAACCCATCTGCCATACCGCTGACAACGATTACTCCCCTCTCAGACAACTCTCGCGCGATCTTTTTCGTGGCGTCCCTGCCGTAATTAGTCGGTCGCCGCGTGCCAACAACGCTGACCCACAACCTGTCAAAATCGGGCATCTCACCCAGCATAAAAAGCCCAATCGGCGCGCTTGTAATAGCTTTTAACAACGGAGGATAATTGTCGGAGTTTTTGGAGATATATTTAATGCCTTTGCGCTGCATATCGCTTAATAGTTCGTCGGGGTTTAGGGTTTTCTTTAGATCAATTAGCTTAGAAATAGCCGTCTGTGGCATGATGTTTGTAGATTTTAGCTGCTCACTCGTGGCATTGTATACACTCTGCGCGCTTCCGAGCCGCTCCAGTAGCTCGTCAATGTATTGCATGTTCGTGCCGTGCATATGGGATAGCCAAATCATGTATTTTAGTTCGCTCATCGGCTCCCCTCCCTTCTATTGCTCCACCAACCAAACCTTGCCAAGTCTTTTAACAACGTTTGATTTGTAAATCCATACATCTTTCGTCATATATTACTATTATAATCTAAATTCCACTCAGATTTCAACAAAATATGGACTATTTTGCCAAATGTACTATAATAGATAGTAAAGGGGGCGATTTTTTGGTCACGAAAATAAAAAGTTCCGCCTTAAACGGCGTTGATGGATACATTGTTGATGTGGAAACGGATATCGGGCGCGGCATGCCCGGATTTGACATAGTCGGGCTGCCGGGTTCTGCCGTTAAGGAGAGCAGGGATAGGGTTCGCTCGGCGATTAAGAACTCGGGCATCGAGTTCCCGGCGAGGCATATAACTGTTAATCTCGCTCCTGCCAGTACCAAGAAAGAAGGCCCTGCGTTTGATTTACCTATAGCCGTCAGTATTTTGGGCTCAATGAACGCGATTGATGCGACTAAATTAGCTACTGTCGTTTTTCTTGGCGAATTATCGCTTGATGGCTCGCTGCGTTCGGTCAAAGGTGTTCTTTCAATGGTTCATAGCGCGTTTAAAGATGGCTATAAAAAATTCGTCGTCCCTATTCAAAACGCCGAAGAGGCCGCCCTTGTAGAAGGTATAGATGTTTATGGCGTCGATAGTTTAAACGAGCTTTTAAGGCATTTACGCACGCCTTTTCTTAAACCGACAAAAATCGACCATTCTGTAAATAGACAGGTTCATCTAACGTCCGCAATTGACTTCGCAGACGTTAAGGGGCAGCACAAAGTCAAGCGCGCCTTAGAAATCGCCGCCGCAGGCTATCATAACATACTCATGCTCGGGCCTCCGGGCTCAGGCAAGACCATGATGGCAAAATGCCTTCCGGGGATTATGCCGCCGCTTGAGCTCGAAGAGAGTATTGAGGCGACCAAAATCTATAGCATTTGCGGCATGCTTGAAAAAGACAGCGCGCTAATTACAAAACGCCCGTTCCGCTCACCGCATCATACGAGTTCATATGTTTCTCTATCAGGCGGCGGTTCAAACCCACGGCCGGGCGAGATGAGCCTAGCCCACAAAGGCATCTTGTTCCTAGACGAGCTGCCTGAGTTTAACCGAAACACTTTGGAAACCCTAAGGCAACCCATGGAAGAGCGGCGCATAACCATCTCACGCGCCGCAAACTCCGTTACATATCCGAGCGATTTCCTGCTAATCGCCGCCATGAACCCATGCCCTTGCGGCAATTTGTATAGCGAAAACGATTGCAAATGCTCGCTAAGTTCAATCCGCCAATACATAAGCAGAATCTCCGAGCCGCTTTTGGACAGAATCGACATCCACATCGAAACCACCATGCCGACCTATGACGAAATCGACGACGGCACAAAAGGCGAACCAAGCAGCATCATTCGCGAACGCGTCCTAAAAGCCATAGCAATCCAGCGAGAACGCTATAAATCCAGCAGCATTCTCTATAACGCGCAACTTTCTTCCAAACAAATTGAGGAGTTTTGCCGGATTGATGAGGCTTCCAAGCAGTTGGTTAAGGGAATGTTCGAGAAATTAGGCTTCAGCGTACGAAGCTATCATAAAATACTGAAAATTGCGAGAAGTATCGCGGATTTGGACGGGGTAACGGATATAACCGAAGCGCATGTGCTTGAGGCTATGAATTTTAGGAAGTTGATGAGGGAGAGGTAGTGAAAAACGTTATTATTGCATAATTTTACGCATACAAAACGGCGGTTTTGAGAACATCAAGACCGCCGTTTTTGCCTTTTGCTCGACTTTTGTAAAAGAAAATCACTTTTCCAAAAGGTCTCACTGCACTCGTTGGGCTGTGCCCGTTGGGCTGTGCCCGTCTGAATAAACGCTGCGCGTTTCATTTTATATGCACATTCACTCCATCTTATCTCCGACCTTTTGCCCTCGCAAGCACTTGCAATATTCGCAAGAATAAGTTAATAAAATTCAGAAAAAGTCCCATTGCGCCAAGAAGCGCGTAGCCATCTCCCTTGTGCGCATAATTGCGCAGTTTTTGCGCGTCATAAGCTATTAGCCCCATAAACACTACGATTGCTACCCAGCTGACGAGGTAATATATAAATGGCGAACGTATCCAAAAGTTGAGGGCGCTCGTTATAATAATGCCAAGTAATGCCATTGAAAGCAGCGCGCCTGCGCCGGTCAAATCCTTTTTCGTAACCGTTCCCCAAACCGCCATTATAACAAAAAGCCCACCTGTCGCTCCCAGCGCAATCAATATCAGCTCTTGCGAGTAAAGCAGGTGCACCATTGATATCATAATCCCGGTTGCTCCGGTAAATATCAGATATAGTAGCAGCATTATAAAAAATGGCGTGCGGCTTCTGACCAAAAACGGAAACGCGATAACGATAATAAACATTACCGCCGTAGAAATAATAAGCCCGTTCCCTGCAAGCACAAACGTTGCCACGGCAGGGTCAACAATCGGTAAATATGAAGTCATGGCGCATACAATAAGCCCCATAACCATCCAAACATACGTCCTTGTCATGAACGCCGCCACCTGAGCCTCTTGCTCATAA
>Ga0131853_10020445_pt1 | contig 12021 bp, 11 predicted proteins | sample TergutLab28metaG_FD_92764 | JGI IMG/M metagenome (GOLD analysis project Ga0131853, IMG submission 92764) | Labiotermes labralis P1 segment gut microbial communities from Petit-Saut dam, French Guiana - Lab288 P1 (version 2) (version 2) | ecosystem: Host-associated > Arthropoda: Insects >...
ACACAACTATGTCAATTAAGGTGTATTTAATGGCTATACTAGACAACTACATGTTTCGGCCTTTACTGGCCATCTTCAGGTTGTCTTCAAGAGAACTTAAGGTCCTACTATATACATTGTGCGTGCACGTGGTGCAGAGATCTCTACATACAGGCCTTATTGTGTAATGTAATTTCTGTATGTGGTGGTATGCTGTGACTAGAGGCACAGTTGGGTCTGGTGGCTAGTGTCAAGTTTGATAGTTCTTGTTGCGCTGGTGTTATGAAGAGGCGTGTTCCTCTTCCTTCCTCTTAATTTGGGTCGTGTTGCAGGGAGGCCCGAATGACCTTGGATGTATGGTCCCTTGCCTGTGGGGACAGAGATGTGTTTGAGAAGGGTGGTGAAATTAATCCGGCAAATTTTCCCAATGTATAATTAGTTGCGTTTGACTACATACCCTTTCCAATTTTCACACACACAATGGGGATGACACACTTCCTAGAACAAAGTTTTGGTTTCTTGCAGCAGTTTAGCTGCAGATTCTTGTCTTCTGGTGTGTGATACTGTGTCGCGAAGTGGGTGGTTCCTCCTCATGTTTCGGAGGAATGTATCGCCTTCGCAGTACTGGGGACCACTCACCCTGTGTCACATCATATCCTGGAATGCCTGATTTCTTGGGTTAATAATTTGATTTTGCCTTGTAATTAGTGACATCACAGAAACAAATACTCAGATCCATCGTGTTTTCTTCTAGATTGACATCCTTACTGGGATCTAACAGGGTGTATTTTTTTTTTAACTCATTCTTTTGGTATTACCAACAGAAACAAAATACGGTATGCTCCACCTTTTCACCTCAGGATGGAAATGGCTACTGTTTCTGAAACAGTTCTGTCCACAGTTCTAGAAAATGGACAGTGTTCATAAACCTGGTATCATTAGTTTTACTTACTTACCTTATAGAGCAGAGTCCTTGCGAAGCTAACCAGTTTTCAGACAGTCAAGGAATTACCGGCATTTTATGGAACCCAAAGGTTCGTTATCGCATTCACAAGTGCCCGAACGAGGCTTTCTGCGTGAACTTCCGTAACTTGGCTGTGTTTTCATGGTGAGGAGTTGTTAGCACCTCACCCAACCCCCATGCTGGAGGACTACCCCTTGTTGACTGCTGATTCGATATATTTGCAGCTACCCTTCATATTGGACCGCAGTAGCACAGTGGTTAAGGTGCTGTGCTACAAATCAGAAGGTCGCTGGTTCGATTCCAGATGGTGTCATTGGAATTTTTTGTTGACATAATCCTTTCGATCGCACTGTGCCCCTGGGGTCGACTCAGCCTGTAACAGAAATGAGTACCAGGAGTATTTCCTGGGGGTAAAGGCGGCCGGTGCGTAGAGCTGACTACCTTACCACCATCCTGTGCCATTATCATGTAATATGGGAACCTTAACTTCCTAGAACCCCCTGGGCCACACCAGGCCTGTAACGGGACTGCCTTTACCTCTTTTTTTTCTTACCGTCCATATTGGAGGCCGTTCCTCTGTCCGCAACCTGAGGACATGCCATGCTGTGTGACAGGGACCAACTTATCATTGGGTTTAATATACCGTAATCAGAACCCTTTAGAAATGTTTAACATGGAAGTTCTTAATGTATTGTCTGTTTCAAAATTGTGCATTTTCTCGTAACATGAATCGAGCGTGTGAAATGACAGCAAGGCACCCGTACAGTACATTCTAACCCCTCTGCGCTGAAGGTTGGCGACAGGCGATGCGCACTGTTTTTTGAAATGCTAAATTTGCCTGAAGTCTTTGCAAGTTAACGTGCTCACTTATTGCAGCCATTTAAATTCTCATCACTTTTTGATTACTCCAAGCTTTTTATCCTGGCACGGAAGGGTTAACGTGATATTTCTAAGTGTCGTTAGTAATTTGATCTGTGACATTAGTGTTATGGTTATATATATGTACTAACAGCACAGAAGTACCGTGCGTTCAGAGAGTCGCTGTGCACTTAGGCACAAGCAGATCGGCAGAAAGTTGTCTGCGAATAAAATTAAACGGGTTCGGGCCTGTGTAGACGCTCAAGGACATCAATTCCAACACCTTTTATAAGTGCACAACGACTTTCCGAACTTCCCCTCCCATGCGTCACCATGTGCCATCACGTTTCAACTGGACTGTACTGTAGTCTAAGTGCACAGTGACTTTCTGAACGCACCGTATTAGATACTGTGAAGTTCAGTCCATTAGGGCTGTGCCAGTGACATGTGCTTTTAAATACATTGAGACATGCGGTTCATTCAAGTGATATTTAAAAATTGAGTTCTGGCATGACGAGCAGTACTGCGTCTTGTTACAGAGATCAGGAAAACAGGCACTCATAATTGTGCGAAACAAAAATCAACCCATTTTATTTTCACATCTTGATATTATGAAAGTTTTGTGTATTCACCAACTGATGCACTATTCAGTTGTCTTAAAAAAACAATATTATTTACATTAAAATTTACATTAGAACAGCTCCGACATGTTTCGGTGTTACAGTTACACCATCATCAGGGAGCGCATTAATTTGTGCATACTAAAGTTACAGTTGTTGAAATTTTAAGAACTGTAACTTTAGTACGCACAAATTATTGCGCTCCCTGATGATGGTGTAACTGTAACACCGAAACATGTCGGAGCTGTTCTAATGTAAATTTTAATATTGTTTTTTAATGCAACTCACTCACTAATGCATCAGTTGATAAAAAAACCAACCCTGTTGTCAGAATGCATGGTTTTCTTTTTTGATTTTAAAGCAAATGGCACAGTTTATATCCCAGTTTTGTATCTCTGTGAGGAATGTGAGCCAGATTCACCTAACCGATGCTTCCCCCTACATTGCCTCAGCTTTTGCATTCAAAGAGCCGAGTCCTGAACTGTGCATAAATGTACTATTGTCTTTTTTTATTTTCAGTCACAGTGCCGTGATCGAGACAGCCATAAAGTACATTGTGACTGAGAAGCCGTCCAGTGGACTGGCCTATCAGGACCTGTTCTTCAGAGAGGTGAGAAATGTCTTGCTCTGTGTCATAAGCAGTAAAGACCGGTTGAAATGTGATGGCACACGCGCAGAAACCAGACTTCGTCTTTCAGCCAAACGGACGAGTCCATTTAAATCGGCGGGGGCATCAGTTCAGTCAACTACTGGCAGCCAAGGTGTGCGCATCAGCGGTAGTAATGCTGGATACACCATGTTCTGAGGTAGTGTGAAGGGTACTGGCTACCCACGCCATTCGCCAGTTTCCCCTTCACTTCCCCTACTGTGTGTCACTCTGTGCTATCACATTTCAACTGGACTCTACCACATTAATGTACTGAATCCATAAACTGACATGTCTTTGTGTACAATTATAGTACCAGCAAATTCACACAAGTGTATTGAAATTAATTTAATATAACCATACACAGTGACCAACGTGTTTTGGCAAACCATGTGACCATCTTCAGGATGGTAAAATACAAAGTATGGATACAGTAAATAGCACAACGTGAAATATAGAAGTATCAGAACCAACCCATAGATATAAAATGACAATCATTTCTTTGTTCAGGTTACCAAAGTTCACCAGATCATTCAAGTACTATCAAAAAAATCAGAAGATGTGGTAAACAGTGACAGGCAGCCACAGGAAGTAGCAAGTATGATAGCTGAAGCAAACACAGTTATTCTGGTTTGTATATGTACCATAGTTTTGCTCAAATTTGTGTCTTGTAGTCAATATATATTGCATTGCCTATCTTAACTGAATTTGCCTTAGTTTTCACTAAAGATTTTCAGTTAAAAAAAAAGAGAATCAAATTAAGTCAATATAAAATTGGCATAACATAGAAGATCTGATTTGTTGCCATTGCTTTGAACTGGACAGTACTTGCCGAAGGTATAAGAATCTAGGGGCAGAACTTGATTGATTGATTGATTCATTCATTCATTCGTTTGTTCGTTCATTCATTTGTTCCTTTGCTTGTTCGATCATTCCTTCGTTTGTTCATTCATTCCTTCATTTATTCATTCATTCGTTAATTAATTAATTAATTCGTTCATTCATTCATTTGTTCCTTTGTTTGTTTGATCATTCCTTCGTTTGTTCATTCATTCATTCGTTAATTAATTCATTCATTCATTCATTCATATGTTCCTTTGTTTGTTTGTTCATTCCTTCGTTCGTTCATTCATTCCTTCGTTTGTTCATTCATTCATTTATTTTTTCATTCGTTCGTTCATTCATTCCTTCGTTCGTTAATTAATTAATTCATTCATTCATTGCGATTGAGTTTGGGACCTCATGGTCCTGATGCACCTAGGCCTTAATTAAGGGGCCCTCTGTGCCCCATATCAATTTGTGGTAGCCCTGTTACTTTGCTGAAGTTCCAGATGGCCCCCAAACTTATATGAGTACTCTTAATGTCCTGTGGCTCCAAGAAGAAGGAGCCCAGATATGTATATATGTGTGAAGCCAAAGCTTCACACTCACAAAGAATGTGGGCTGAGGTTTCTTCGTGTGCCCCACACCACCTACACAGTGGACTGTCTGACAGCCCTAGTAGGTGAAGATGTCTCCTCAGGGTATTATGTCCAGTGAGAGGGCCAGTAACAACCCTGGTATGGGCAGAACTTAACTATTAACTCTTTGTGTGCTATACAAAGAGTTAATTTTTGGCTCTTTTAAAAATAACTCTGTACCTGGAAGTTAGTTTGAAATGTCATTGTTCATCCTTGAAGAACAGTAGAAGTTCTTGTCTTATTGATGGACTGGCTTAAATTGCAGGCTGTTCTTCGAGAAGTTATTCAGTTCCGACAAAAGAAGGCTGATGTCTTCAGTCCGAATTCACAGCGCAGTGCAGGAATTAATGAATATCTACCCTGGACAGCTGCTCCAGGAAAGGGAGGGTTGAGAGATGCCTTATTGCTGCAGGTATAACTGTTGTTTTACGTATTTGAACCAAGGAAAGTGACCGTGTCTGTCGTAACTTGTACTGAAGGTAAATTTGCCCCATCCCCAAGAAGCATTCCATTCACTTTTATAGGTGTGTACCAATAGATGATCCCACATTTGATATGGATATTAGTGTCTTGTGGGATGTAATGCCGTGTAGTTTGGTAGGTGCGTGTGAACATTTTGGAGGACCCTACTGCCTTCATGTTGAGGACACTCTTGTACTTTGGAGATCTACCCCAGGCGCACCCCCATCCCACGTCTTCATGCCACATTATACGTTGCACCTATCCGGAACTTCATTTATCATTTGACAGCTAACTTTTTCGACAGTTGCTCTGCCCACCCTAACCCGCTCGTCCGCTCCATAGGAAACTCCTGCTTAGATGACCTCCATCGCCAATATAAGAAATACATACACAAACGACCCAAGCACCTTCTCCTCTAACCATTCTCCCAACTGCCACAGTGTTATACTCTAGCCGATCTGATTACCTTGCACATAACATATAGACATACGAACCATATACTGTTTTAATTAGCTTACGAGAAGCCGCAGTGTGTTTTCTGTTCCTTTTTCACTGCCGTTATTTACACCTATATTTACCTACATATTATTCATTTCCACTTGTTCCATAAAGTACATATTTATTGAAGTTGGTTATAGGAACAATTTTGTAATTTATTCTTGTACACCTTGTATATACTGTGTGTGTAATAAAGCTCTTAAAAAAAAATACTTTGAAGATGGAGGCAGTGGTTTCCACCAAATTGTAGGTACCCATATACCAAACTGCAGAGTGTCGTGTATGACAGGATACCTTAGTCTACCAAGAAATTAAATTTGGGAAGATAAAGTGTATTTGATGCAGCAATATGAAAGGACCCTGAGAGCACGGTGGAGATTGGGAGCATGGTATTTGCAGGGGCAGAGGGGAATATGCAGGAAAGGCCAGTATTCCTGTATGTGGCAGAGTGTAGGATGCTATGTATGTTGCTTTAAGATGTGATGAAACTTCAGAGTGTAGCCTGAAAAAGTTTGTAAAAGTTAGAGGAGCTTTCTGTAATGGTTAGTTGAAAAGAATTAGCAACTAAAGAAATAGGAGAGGTGTTAAGATTGATAAAGATTTACGTAATATCCTGTTTGAAGATGAAGGTAATCAGGAAGTCCTGCCCCCTCCCCCCCCAACATTTGTACCGTGCATCTTGATATTGTCAATTCAATCAATTATTCACCAACTGATGCACTAGTGAGTTGTCTTAAAAAACAATATTAAAATTTACATTAAAACAGCTCCGACATGTTTCGGTGTTACAGTTACACCATCATCAGGGGGCACATTAATTTGTGCTTACTAAAGTTACAGTTGTTAAAATAGTAAAATCCATTGGTGTGTGGTTAATATGGTGGTGGTGTGGCTGCGTATATTAGGTCTGTAATGAATACATATATGCAGCCACACCACCACCGTATTAACCACACACCGATGTATTTTAAAGGACTGTTTTAACAACTGTAACTTTAGTAAGCACAAATTAATGCGCTCCCTGATGATGGTGTAACTGTAACACCGAAACATGTCGGAGCTGTTTTAATGTAAATTTTAATATTGTTATTTTAAGACAACTCACTGGTGCATCAGTTGGTGAATAAAAAAGGCTTTGATAATCAGGAAGCTTAATTGAACTTTATGTGGACATAGTTGTGTAGAAATACAGGGGAACAGGTGTAAACTGCGAAATTAATTTTTTTGGGTCCCCATATATGTTATAAAGGGTTCTTCCCACAATAACTAGGAATTATGCAGGGAGGGACTTGAATATCATCACAGAGCGAAGGATAGTATGTCATAAAACCATATACCAGAAGACTGCAATTGTGACACTAAGTGCTGTGAATTCTAGCTGCGACTATTACTGTTTGTTACATTTTATGCTTCATCTGTTCTCCTGATAGAGAAATAATCCTGTGTGCCCATTGGATTGTGTTACTGTTTCTTTCTACTCCATAGTCCTTGAAATAGCGTCCTTCTTGAGAACCTAACCTGTTTTCAGGTAGTCAAGAAATACCCTGCATTTTATGGAACCCGAAGTTTTGTTACCGCATCCGAAAGTGCCTGCCACCTGTCCCAATTCTGAGCCAGCTTGATCCAGTCCATACCCTCACTTCCCTCATCCTGAAGATCCATCTTAATGTTATCTTCTCATCTATGCCTGTGTCTCCCAAGTGGTATTTCTTTCTACTGGACTGTCATTTATGCTCGTGTTGTTGAGCAGTGTGTAGTGGCATTGTAGAGCAGAATATTGATGTAATCAGATGGGCACTGTTGGATGGTAACTGCAGTTGTAATTTGAGGAAGATTTTTCTTCCTTGCAAGATGAAAAAATTTCTATACTCTGACAGGACTGTGCTGAAAGTTGTGCATTTGATTGCGATAATTTCTGCATGTTCCTGTTCACTGGAATAACAATTGCTTTCAGAAGTGGAGTGGTTAGGCATAAATGGGATTATGCCATTGGCACTACAATGTTGACCCATGGTTCAGTCTTTGTGGTTTGTAAGATTTATGTAGAGGTTTTGAGCTGTCTTCATCGTCATCGGTTGACTCCCGGTCACGGTACTGACTCGGCAACTGGAGACAAAAAATGAAGAGAACAATTTTTTGACAAAAAAATGGCTACAAATAAACAAAGAAATAGCATACAGAAAATTAATCAGCAATACTAAGGCATTATTATAAAAAAAATTGTGTAAATTTTTTGTGTATAACATTTTAATGTGGAACATAAAATAGAAAAGTTGGTACAGAATGGAGGAGAAGAATTCTGTAAAGCTGCGACTGGAGATTGTGACAGTTTAGTATATAGAGCATGTAATGTAATATTAAAAAATAAAGGTAAAGTGATCCCGTTACAGGCCCGGTGTGGCCCAGAGGGTGGGTAGAGGTATAGCTCTATTCTTCCGTGACCACGGCACTAGAAAGGGGTGAGTGGTCAGCAGCACGCCCCGGCCACCCTTTACCCCCGGGAAAGACCCGGTACCCATTTTACAGGAGGCTGGGTGGGCCCCAGGGCTGGTCTGGACGGTTGGAAAATCTCGTCCCCACCGGGATTAGATCCCAGACTGTCCAGCCCGTAGTCAGTCGCTACCCAGCCCACATATCATATAATACAGTAAAGTGAATAATAGGGACTGGTACTGGAAAATGCTGGTGTTAATGAACACAGCCCTCGGAATTGCAGAAATAGAACGCAGCTGTTTAATGTATTCTGTATTCCGCTTGGTGACTGCATCAGTTTCAGACTTTGAAGTCACTCTTAAAAACCTTATAGTGCAGGGGGGGCAGCTCACACAAGTTGCCTGAAAAAAAAAAATCCTAATTTATTTTACGAGCACAGAGCTGACTGTGAGCGGCATTTTAAAATATTCCTAAAGAAAGGAGACTCGTAACTAATTGAAACTAACCTGTTGTAGTTCTATGAACAGAAATAAGAAGCTGTCTAATAAGGCAAAAATATTTTTTTTTTTAATACGTGGTTCTTACCTACATGACCTCCTAAAGTGTGGCTCCCAAAGCTTGAATAATTGGCTACCCATGGTGTGGTGTGTTGTATGGTGCTAGGTGGAACATGGTCATCACTGTCTGATGGCTGTGTGTGATTGATATTATTATCTGGGGAAGTCACAGAGATTTCATCTTCTGTTACAATTGCTGTTATCTCTTCAGAGAGAACAGCACTAGCTGTCTCATGCTGCGCAGAAGTGGGTACTTCGAAATTTAAATATCTGTTATACTATGATCACTGTAGAGAAATACCAGTGGTAAAACCATCAGAAAATGCCAGTGGAAAATTGGTTATCAATTAACAATAAGAACTTCTGTCATGACCAAAGAATTCAAGGTGAAATTTCTCTCCCCTCACACATTTCATGGCATTGTGCATAGCACAGAGACAGCTCTACCTGTATTGTACCTTTCTTCTTCTTCTTCTTCTCCTCCTCCTTCTCCTCCTCCTCTCCTCCTCCTCCTCTTTCTCCTTTTCTCCTCCTCCTCCTCCTCCTTCTCCTCATCATCATCGTTGATGTATAGCTCAGGTGGTTTGTCAAGCCCAGGCCAACACTGGGGTAGATATTTTTCCATGTACTTTGGTTTCCCCCTGTCATCATCATTCTACTGATGCTCCATAATCGTATTTCACTGATTCTATATAATCTTAACAAATGACAGTGTCATTAAATAAAATATGCTTCTCCTGTTATTATTGCTGTATAAATGCAAGATTTGGGGGTATGGACTGGATCAAGCTGGCTCAGGATAGGGATAGGTGTCAGGCACTTGTGATTGCGGTACTGAACCTTCAGGTTCCATAAAATGAAGGGAATTTCTTGCCTACCTGAAAACAGCCACGCTTCTCAAGAAGGACTGTACTGCATGGAGTAAGTGAGTAAGAAATGCAAGATGCAATCTTCCTGAAGCCCTACTTTGGCAAATAATTTTAATACTTACATTTAATGCTTTAAGGCATGTGGTTTCAATTGGTGTTTGAGTGCATTAGGTTAGGTTAGGTTAGGTTAGGTTGAGAGATTGGGTTGAATAACAAGCTTCCATTAGAGTTATTAATTACACTGGTTACACTACTTAAGACTTTCAAATTAGACTTACAGTTGCATGTGATATAAACGTACAGAAATATTGAATATTTTACTGAAGTAAATGGAACACATTTTAGGTTCCTGATCATTACGTATTTTTGTCCAATCATGGCTCATTTTAAAAAATGTAGGCATGTAATTTTAAGTTGAATTATTCCAACTGATTTACTTGCTTTAATGAGAGTTTGAGCAATTACACCTCAGTGAGTAAGTGTTGAAATTCATGCATTTGTTTTTGCCCATCAGCAAAATTTAACGCTGAGATACGGAGCACGCTCAACAAGTGACACATCCTGCAGGAATGATTTGTATGACCAGTTGATGCATCTCATAGATATCATCCTGGATGGACAGAAATGTTACTTGGAGAGCATTCGTGGGACAGAAAAGTTTGACATCTTGTTCCAGCAGTACGAGACGGAGAGACACGCCATTATCGAGCCATTCTGTGAGTGTGTTGCTGTTCGTTTGTTCCCCTTACTCTATGTCGAATCAAGTCACTGACTTTATCTGGTTTCAATTGTAACATGCTATATCAGTTCTCACAGTTACAGCAGTCCACTTGTTTTCTGTATTCGTAACTCTTTTGTTTTGATGTAACATGTTAACAGGTGTAATTTCAGGCTTCCGTCGTGGTGTAAATGAGGTGTTCATTCTTCTGGGATGTTATGCATCATTGATTGGTACCAGCCAGTCAGTGCTGCATAACACTGCAGAAGAACGAAGACCTAAACTGGTTGCATGTTTTGGCACATGTTGTATGACATCATCAGTCTTTCATACAAATTGAAGATGGAAGTATGGCTTATTATTATTTGTATGTGGCATGCAGTTTCTGTGCATGCGCTCGGCATGTTAAGTTGCAATATAAATCCATTGATCCAAAATCGATTACAGTCAAAATTAAACCACCTTTTTATGAAATCATTTGTATTTCTGTAATTATTTAAGTGTATTGTGATGCTGGTCACAGTTTCCAGATTGGAAGTTCTGTATGTGGCCTGACTGCTGCTTGTGTTTGAGTGAACTAGATGTTGTGCCAGTCACCTGAACAGTGCCATTAGAAAGTTGTTCTGTTTCAGTGGAAGATGAAGAGTTTGAAAGAGCAGCCATTTTAGCAGAAAAGTACTGTGATTTCCAGATACTGGTTCAGATAAGTGAATTGACTGATAACAGAGAGAGACTGGATCGGTACATGGAAAAATTTTCTGAGCAAGTAAGTTATTATAGTGGAAAGCACTCTGTCAAAAATTAATGTATTAATTATTTTTAATGTAATAATTAATAATGTATTAAGCCTGGAAAAAATGATGGTACAGTGGTGGGTCTTTGATAGAAATTGGGGTTACGTACCAGAAAAGCTTGACTTATATTGAAATGACTTACAACAGAGTTGGAATTATTGTGATTAACAGAAACCAATAAAACCATCATGAAGGTCAGAATCCATTTTCAATGTAAAATGTTCATTTGGTGTCAGGAACTTACGATTTACAAGTAAAACATACATAAAATAGTCTCAGAAAGTCTCAAAATCTTTAAACTTCATTTTCAATAAAATACAGTCAGGGATTTTTTTCTTTTATATCAGGACTTCTCACAGTTCCTGTTTGGCTGGTATATCCGTGAACATAAGCAAGGCAGGTTGCTGCAACAGTTCCGTGGCACTGAGAGGCCCAGAACTCATCAGCAGGCTCTCTCCCAGTTCCTTGTGGATCATCCATCACTCTCTTGGCTGCAAAATGTCTTCACTGGGGATTACAGACAGGCTAGCAGCACTCTTAGCAACTTGGCTAAAAATGAAAGTGAACTCCTGCAAAGGAAAAAGGTAATTATGCTTTTTTACCGCATGGATTGCGAAGCAGACATCTTGTCTATCTCCCAGACTTCTTAATGGATTTCAGTGGAATTTTTTGTATTGAGTGCTTACTTTAACATAAGTTTGTTGAATTTTATTCTAGTGCATATTTGTACACTGTCATGACTGAGCTACATGAGACTGTAAGTCAGCTTTGCCGTATTTCTCGACCACAACCAGTTTTTGAAAAAGTAGATCAATGCTGAAATGCTGTATGTTTGTGTAAAGCCGGTATGAACGGAAAGCACTCATGACAGTGGAAATTCTGCTACAGGACTCTCGCTAAAGCAACAGTGCTCGGTCAAACTTGAATGCCACACCATACCATGTAATGCAAATCCCTGCCATTGACCTTGACTTCCGCAATATTTTTGCTACAATCATGTGACAGCGACATTTGTTTTTGACGTTCAGGTGACCGTGCATCATGATAAATTCTTATAATAAAACCAACTAGATGCACTAATTTCTCAAATTTATTTTTGGAATAAAACTACATGTTCCAGACAGTTCCTCTGTCCATCATCAGGAGTTTTTCACTGTACACAC
>Ga0131853_10020446_pt1 | contig 12021 bp, 9 predicted proteins | sample TergutLab28metaG_FD_92764 | JGI IMG/M metagenome (GOLD analysis project Ga0131853, IMG submission 92764) | Labiotermes labralis P1 segment gut microbial communities from Petit-Saut dam, French Guiana - Lab288 P1 (version 2) (version 2) | ecosystem: Host-associated > Arthropoda: Insects >...
CGGTGTATTTCCATTACATGGCATGGAGAACAGAAAAAGAGAACGGATTAAGCCTTTTGGACGAGATTTTGGCAGATCTTGTCTCATTCGAAAGACAGTATGCCGATGGTCGTAGTCCTAAAAACGGAAAAGAACCACCCATAATAGAGCCAAAGCAAATAATAAAACCAACAAAATCACTTGCGATTTATATCAAAACATGTTAGTATTTACCTAATCCAGCCGAAACACAGAGGAAATCAGAGGAATCGGCAAAGGAAGAGACAAAAAAAGAAGCACAAGGGTCATGCTGGTGTTTAGCGACACCACATGACGAGTGTAGATGATCAGTACCATCACCTACAAACCAGAGGGTAAACCTCTGCCATTGCGCACAGTCAGTATACAATTTTTTTGGCGTTTTTTCAAGTATGCTCCTTTTACTGATGTGTTCTTTGGGTTGTTTTTGGCGTACATATCGTGCGTGTAGGTGATGGCGGAAACGCCGTTGTCTGCACGTATTTTGTTTCGGCTGGAGAATATTTTAACAACATAGGAGGCAAAGCATGATAACCAAAGGGCAATTGCGTATCATCATGGGTAATAATATTCGCAAAACGCGGGTTGAGCGTCATATCGCAAGAGATGAATTGGCGATGTTGCTGGGATTATCTTCTGGCCTATTGGGCTTGATGGAACGGGGCGACAGAGGGGTTTCAGCACTGAGTGTACTTAAACTGGCAGATATTTTTGATTTGTCTACAGAACACTTTTTCCGACATGACCGAAGTGCCACTTTCGATAAGCATACAGAACGCAGAAAAAAGCTGTATGCGTTTACAGGGAATTTCACTGATGGAGAATTGGATTTAATTATCGAAATCGCAATAAACATACATCGAATGCGTGATTCTAATAGAATGGACAACACTGATTAGTAAACCTTTAAACCATAAAAGGGCAGCTCTTTACTTATGTGAGTTTTAGAGCTGCCTCTTTATGCTACATATCCAAAATTATTTTTGTAAATGCCTGCGCTGCCTTTGACTGCGGAAAACCCTTTAACGTGACGATACCCATCACGCGTTTTGGTATTTTTTCAATGACAGGCACTTCAAACAGCTCTCCACTTTCAAGCTCGTTTTTTACATGTTCTTTTGCGACGCATGAAACACCAAACCCTCTTTTAGTAAATTCAATCAATAAATCTAAGCTACTCAATTCTATGTGGGGTTCCATCTCAATGCCGTGTGAAAAAAAATAGTTGTCAATGTATGCCCGTGTGCTTCCGCCTTTTTCCAATAAGATGATTGAATCATTGTCTACTAATTCCTTAATCGGTAAAGGCTTATCAAGTCTGCTTCTAAACATTGCTCCCGCAACGAAGCAGTCCTGTGTTTTGAAGGTCTTTGCAATGTGAAATGCAGTGTCATTTGCGGCTTCTAAGTTTATGACCCCAATATCTGTTTCGCCCGTTTCTAATGACTTTACAATGTTCTTGCTGGATTTATCTTGGATAAATATTTTAATGTTTGGATATCTTTCATGAAATACTTCTAAGTACGACATCAAATGGTATTTACATACGGCACTACAAATCGCTATGCTAATTTTACCTACATTGATATTTTTGAGTTCGGCAAATCGTTCCTCGGATGTTTTTATCAACCCGTACCACTGCTCGATATGCTGAAATAGAAACATGCCATCCGAAGTAAGCACAACGCCTTTGGGTGTGCGATAAAATAGCTGCGCGTCCAGTTTTTGCTCTAACGATTTAATGGACTGGCTCACCGCTGGCTGTGAAGTAAAAAGCAATTTAGCAGCTTTCGATATACTTTTTGCCTTCGCCACCATGTAAAAAACTTTATATAGTTCCAAATTAATAGACATATAATTTTTTGATATACCTTCCCATAATAAAATATAATTTTACTTATGACTCAAGTGCAATTATAATGTATCGCGGTTAAGCAATCAATGCTTTTTAGCATCTAAAAAAGGACAGTGAATTCAATGGAAATATCATTACGGAAAAATGGGCTGACGATAGGGTTTATTTTTTTGAACATGGCGATTTTGGGCATCGTCCACTCCATGAGAGGGCCAGCCCTTCCATTTATACAAACGGAATACGCGTTGGGCTATGACCGTATTGCTTTTATGATTATCGTATGCTCGTTGGGTATGTTTTTGGGCGTTTTGATTGGCGGGCGTATTTGTGAACGATTCGGCTATAAAAGAGGGTTATTGTTTTCAACCATTATCATGTTCATATCCTTAGGAAGCCTTAGCGTTTATAGTGGCTTTGAGTATTTGATTATTAAATTCTTTTTCATATACACCGCATTGGGCTGTATGGATATTGCACTCAACGCTTTGGGCAGTAGAGTATTTATTACAAAAACAGCCATTTTGATGAGTTTAACACATTTTTTCTTTGGTGCGGGCTCGGCAGGGGGTGCGCAATATGCAGGATTTATGCTTGATGGTGATACGCCTTGGCGGCATATATTCATCAGTGTACTGATACTGTATGCCTTGAGTTTTGCAATGATATTTTTTGCAAAATTCCCGCAAACACATCAGAATGGAAATGCCAATCAGCAACCATTCACTACGGTGATTAAAGATACAAGGGTATGGTTAGCCTTTGGTACAACAGGGTTTTCATCTATTTTTGATTTTGGTATTATCAATTGGCTGGTGATTTATTTGCGTGACACTCAAAACATGACGCCACATGCCAGCGCGTCATACCTTACACTGTACTTTGCACTTTTTGCGCTGGGCAGACTGGTGGGAGGGGTCATTGCTGAAAAGTTTGGATATGTAAAAATCTTTTTTGTATGTATGCTGTCCGCAGGGCTACTATTTTTCGCTGGTATTATCACAGGCAATGCCTTGCTGTTCTCTGGAACGGGGTTGTTTACCTCTGTATTTTTCCCATTATTCCTTTCTATTATTGTGAAAGACTTTAGGGATGACGCGCCGTCTGTAATCAGTATCATTTTCCCTTTAAACGGTGTGTTATTTATGCTGTCCAGTTTCGTACTGGGTATACTTATGGAAAGCATTGGTGTGCAAACAGGATTTTATGTCATTGGCGCATTTATTGTTATTGCACCCATCTTTTTATTATCCTTAAATCGAAAGTTAATTCGCAAAACATCATGTTCAAATAATTGATTTGGTATACACGCGCGCGGTTTTCCACATATTTTTCAAATTCGCTGGTAATACTGTGCTACATATGTTTTAATATAGCTATAGCTTCAATTATTATACAAATTGGAAGGAGCAATTTTTACATGAACAAAAGAAAGGTAATGAAAGGTAACGAAGCAGCCGCATACGTTTCCTACGCCTTCACAGAAGTAGCGGGTATCTACCCAATCACGCCGTCTTCTGACATGGCGGAGTTTGTAGACATTTGGGCTGCAAACGGCAAAAAAAATCTGTTTGGTCAAGAAGTAACCGTAGTAGAAATGCAGTCAGAAGGCGGTGCATCTGCGACAATGCATGGCTCTTTGCAAGCTGGCGCACTCACTACATCTTATACGGCAAGCCAAGGGCTATTATTAATGATTCCCTCCATGTTCAAAATGGCAGGCGAATTGTTGCCTGGTGTGCTTCACGTGAGCGCACGCGCATTGGCAAGCCACGCACTATCCATTTTTGGCGACCATTCCGACGTTATGGGCGTGCGCAACACAGGTTTTGCGTTGCTCGCATCTTCCAGCGTGCAAGAAGTCATGGACATTGGCGGTGTAGCGCATTTGGCTACCATTAAAAGCCGTGTACCGTTCTTGCACTTTTTTGATGGCTTCCGCACATCTCATGAGGCGCAAAAAATTGATGTCATCGACTATGCGGATTTTGACCGCCTGGTAGACAAAAACGCCATTGCCGAATTCCGCCGCCGTGCATTAAACCCCGAACATCCAGAGCTGCGCGGTACCGCACAAAACCCTGATATCTTCTTCCAAGGGCGCGAAGCAAGCAATCCATTCTATGAAAACGTGCCTAAAATTGTTGAAGACTACCTGGGTGAAATCAATAAAATCACTGGCCGTAACTATGGCTTATTCAACTACTACGGCGCACCAGATGCCGAGCGTATCATTGTTGCCATGGGTTCTGCATGTGAAACGATTGAAGAAACTGTGGATTATTTGAACGCCAAAGGCGAAAAAGTTGGGTTGTTGGTCGTGCATTTGTATCGCCCATTCTCAATCAGCCATTTTGTCAATGTCATCCCTGCCTCTGTCAAGAAAATTGCAGTGCTTGACCGCACAAAAGAACCTGGCTCTTTAGGCGAACCATTGTATCAAGACGTTGTAAACGCGCTGTTTGAATCTGGCAAAGCAGATATCAAAGTGGTTGGCGGACGCTATGGTCTTGGTTCAAAAGACGTTTTCCCATCACAAATTGTAGCAGTGTACGACAGCTTAAAAGCCGACGCGCCAAAGAACCACTTCACAGTGGGCATCATTGACGACGTCACCAACACATCCATCCCTGTTGGCGAATACTTGGATATCGTGCCAGAAAGCACAGTATCCGCAAAATTCTGGGGCATTGGCGGCGACGGTACTGTTGGCGCGAATGAAAACTCTATCAAAATCATTGGTGAGCATACCGACAAATATGCCCAAGCGTATTTCTCATATGACTCGAAAAAGTCGGGTGGCGTGACCCAAAGTCACTTGCGTTTTGGCGACGAAAAAATCCGCTCTACCTATTTGGTTAAAAAAGCAGACTTCATTGCCTGTCATGTGCCTTCATATGTAGACAAATATGACATGGTTAGCCAGCTCAAACCCGGCGGCACATTCCTACTCAACTGCCTATGGAGCGACGAAGAACTCAACACCAAACTACCAGGTCAAATGAAACGCGAATTGGCAAGCAAAAACGCAAAATTCTATGTCATCAACGCGACAGAAATCGCCAAAGGCCTTGGCATGGGGCGTATGACCAACACCATTTTGCAATCCACATTCTTTAAATTGGCCAACATCATCCCCATTGATGATGCGGTAAAATACATGAAAGACGCCATTCAAGGCACCTATGGAAACAAGGGTCAAGAAGTGGTTGACAAAAACAACGCCTGTGTAGACGCTGGTTTGACTGGTTTCCGCGAAATTAAAATCCCTGCGGACTGGGCAAACGCACCAGATACCGAAGGTCCAGATTTCAAAAACGCACCTGAGTTTATTAAAGATTTCCACTTTGAAGTCAACTCATTGCGTGGTGAAATGCTGCCTGTTTCAGCATTCAAAGGCCGTGAAGACGGCACATTCCCACAAGGCACATCTGCATTTGAAAAACGCGGCGTTGCGGTTGACGTTCCCCGTTGGAAGAGCGAAAACTGTATCCAATGTAACTTCTGTGCATACACCTGCCCACATGCAACCATTCGTCCTTTCTTGCTAACGGATGAACAAGCAAACGGCTATGATGCGCTTGACGCAATGGGTAAAGAAGCTGCTGGATGCAAATACAGGATTCAAGTATCTCCACTGGATTGTTATGGTTGTGGCGTTTGCGCCCAAGTTTGCCCAGGCAAAAAAGGCGAAAAAGCATTGGTCATGCAACCCATCGAAACCCATGCGGAAGAAATTAAAAACTGGGATCACTTCGTCAAACTGCCACGCAATGCGAATCCATTCGACAAATTTGCAAACGTTAAAAATAGTCAGTTCGAGCAACCATTGCTTGAGTTCTCTGGCGCATGTGCGGGTTGCGGTGAAACACCATATACCAAGCTAATCACCCAGCTTTATGGCGACCGTTTGTATATTGGTAACGCAACAGGTTGTTCTTCTATCTGGGGCGGTTCTGCACCATCTACACCGTATACTAAAAACGCCAAAGGACAAGGGCCAACATGGGCGAATTCGCTGTTTGAAGACACCGCAGAATTCTCACTAGGCTTACAGCTTGCAGTGAAACAACGCCGTAAAAAAATGGCTGATGTATTGCAAGCACTTGCCGACAGCGGCGTATCTGCCGACTTAAAGGCAGCGGCAGAAGAATGGACTCAAAACTTCAATAAAACAGACCTACGTGCTGGCACTAGCGAAGACGGCGAGTTGTCAAAAGATGCTTCCGAAAAAATCCGTGAGGCTGTTAAAGCTGGCATTGGTAGTGCAAGCGGCGAAGTCAAAGCATTGATGCAACATGTCATTGACGAAGACGACGTATTAGTCAAAAAATCCGTATGGGCATTTGGCGGCGACGGCTGGGCATATGATATCGGCTACGGCGGACTCGACCATGTTATTGCCTCTGGTGAAGACATTAACTTGCTTGTAATGGATACCGAAGTGTATTCAAACACAGGCGGTCAATCTTCAAAAGCATCACCCACAGCACAGGTAGCAAAATTTGCGGCAAGCGGTAAAAAAGTGGGCAAAAAAGACCTGGGTCAAATGGCTATGAGTTATGGTTATGTATATGTCGCGCAAATTGCCATGGGCGCAGACTATCAGCAAACATTGAAAGCCATCAAAGAAGCAGAAGCATATCCAGGGCCTTCTATTGTGATTGCATATGCGACATGTATCAACCATCAAATTCCTGGCGGCATGTCCAACTCACAAGCACAAATGAAACGTGCAGTTGAATGTGGTTATTGGCATTTGTATCGCTACAACCCACTGCTTGCAAGAGATGGCAAAAATCCATTTACAATGGACTCTAAAGACCCATCCGCAAGCTTCCAAGATTTCATTGGCGGCGAAGGCCGTTATAGAGTACTCGAACGTCAATTCCCTGAAATTGCCAAAGAATTGTTTGTGGCATGTGAGGAAGACGCGAAGTTAAGGCTTGCGGCTTATAAACGGCTGGCTAATAGCTAAAATTTCAACAAATAAAAAACGAGCGTTGTCTTCGCTCGTTTTTTTTATGTCACTCTAGCGGTAAAAGTTCTAATTTGATATTCATACCCATGCCCGCAGCTAAACGGGTTAAAGTTCTTATTGAAGGATTGGCCTGGCCTGTTTCTATCCTGCTTATATCGCATTGGGCTATACCTGTTTCTCTTGATAGCTGAATTTGGGTTATGCCTAAAGACTTTCTTGCATTGGAAAATACATGGGGGATTTCAACTTTTAGAGTTGTTGAGGTGTCTGTTTTCATTTGCATTTTCACTCCTTTAGAATGGTTTTATATGACGTAACCCGTTAAGTATATATCTATATGTTATAAAAAAACGAATCTTACAAAACTGTAAGGTTTAATTCAAAATGGCTTAGTAATCTTTTTCAAACAAATACCCTTTTCCCCGTTGCGCAACAATAACATATCCGAGGGGTTCAATTTTTTGCCGCAGTCTGGAAATAGCCGTCTGTAATGCACCCTTATTTCCCATCAAGGGTACTTTCCATACGGTTTCGCATATCTGGTCTGCACTGATGACCGCACCTTCATTTTCTGCCAGCAATAATAACAGGGAGTATTCGTATGGGGTAAGCTCTAGCAATTTATCATCAACAAAGACCTGCATCGTTACAACATTAAATATCAACTTATCCTTTTGGATAAGATGAACATTTTTTATGTCTGTCTTAGATCGCTTTACAGCGGCGGGTGCCTTTACAATGTTCTCTTCAATCGAATGGACTGTCTTAGCTATGTAGGTATCATCATTGTTGTTCATTGCCGTATCAGACATTGACGCCAAAAATATAATATGTGCCGACGTTGTATCACGTACCTCATTGCAAAAATCATAACCGCTTCCATCCAGTAAAAACATGTCCAGCATAATAACGTCCGGCACAACTACGGAAAGCAGCCGACGCGCTTCTGCCAAGGTTGACGTTGTATATATTTTGTATCCCCACGTCCCCAACGCTTGAGAGTTGATATGAGTTAATGTACCTTCATTAACTATCAACAACATAATGCCTTTATTCTTATCCATGGTCCCCCATTTTCAACAATAATTTCACAGAGTAAAATTATCAAATGTAATATCTATCGCTTGCATACAAATTATTTTCTAAAAAAATTTCTTTTTCATCATTTATTATTTTATGGGATATTATTAATCTAGTATAGTGTATAATTTATGGAAAATGCCGAACCTTACAAAATTGTAAGGTTCGGCATTTGCGTTACATTAGATTGTCTTCATGTTCGCAAAGCTCAGGTCATAAAATTGCCGCCCGAAGCCCAAATGTCCATTTCTGTAAAATTAATTTGTACACATTCCGGCGGGATTTCCAGCACCTCTTTTGTGATAGCAAATACTTTTTCAGCATATGCTTTTTTTGCGTCTTGTGGCGAGGCTTTGTAAAGCCGAATGTTGAAAAACGCGCCATCACGGGGCTGGTGATTATTGAACATGGATACCCCGTCGTTTATAGCCACAATGGTGTTGGCAATGGTTTTGCCTGGTAGTGCGTCAATGTGCGTACTCAATTCATTTTGACAACCCTTTTAGTGACAGATATATGGCAAATATCATTGCTACATATTTATATTAGATGATATACTCTTAAAAAACACGGTGTAGTTCTTTTGCAACTACACCAGAAAGAGGACATAAACATGAAAGCATTATCTTTTGACGCTTACACGCTGAAACTTTTTGCTGTGGTCGCCATGATTGCCAACCACATTGCGATAGGCTTTGCGCCAATTTTACCACTGGGGCTTATGCTTATTTTGTACGCCGTTGGTGGGGCTACTTATGTCATCATGGCATACTTTGTAGTAGAGGGCTACAGGCACACCTCCAATTTGAAAAAATATATTGGGCGTTTATTCATGTTTGGCATAATTGCCCAAGCGTTTCACCCGACAGTGCTTGGTATAACAGACATTTTAGGTACTGGGTTTTTCTTAAATATTATGTTCACGATTATTTTAAGCTTATTTACTTTGCTAATGTACGACAAAATTAAAATCCGTTTCTTATTCTGGCTGTTGTTTATTGTCATATGTGTCGTGGCTATGTTTATGGATTTATTTTTTATAGCCATCATCGTCACACTCATGTACCATTCTATTAAAGATGAAAACCGCAGGCGCACTTTGCCCGGTATTGTTGCAGGCATTATTTTTATGGTGCTTGGAATGCTTAGCGCGCTGGTGCCACTGATGTATTTAACTACAGGCGCGTTTGCCGAAGAAATGGCTGTCATCACGATGACTACAGGTATGAGCATCAATTTAATGGTGGCAACACCAACGTTTGCCATTGGCTGTTTTGTAGCTGCTATTTTAATCCGCAACTTTAATGGCGAAAGAGGCAAACGTTCAAGATGGTTGTTCTATGTGATGTATCCAACACATTTGGCGATTATTGCTTTAATCATGGTGCTTATGGGGCTTGCGACTTTTAACTTATTTGGGTTTATTCAATTTTAATTATACAAAAAGTCTAATATTAAAGCCGCGAAAAATTCGCGGCTTTTGGTTTTTCACACTGTGTGGTTTATTTTAACGATATGCCGATACGCCCAACATTGGTTTTAATATAAACCCAATCCGAGTTATCTGGTATCTGTCCTTCTTTGAATACCTGCACCTGTGGCTGTGCCACCACTCCGCCTTGCCCCTGTGTAGACATAAGCATTGATAAAGCGCGGTTATTGATGGTGGAAGCAATCTCTGACAAAGTGGCATAGGCCAACTCATTGACTTTATTGAGGCGCATAAGCGATAACGCCTCAAATAATCCTAAAGCGGCTTCTGCGCTAAAGCTGAACGCAACCTGGTAGCCTCCATCCCTTAGCTGTTTTAACACAATACATACACTATCAGCATCAGCAGGCGCCAGCTCATTATATACTTCCTGTGTTTCTAAATGAGCCATGTTTACCAGCACTCCGCAGGCGACAAGTGTCAAGCAGGCCAAATGCGCCCCGCTTTCAATCACATTTTTATCATCACCGGTATAGTTTACAAACTTTTGATCTTCCTCGGCCATGTGGTATGCAAGCCATGCCATTACAAAGCCTGCAAACTCCTTGATAGAAGTGACGCTAAAATCTTCATCCACCATCTTCTTCTCAAAGATTCCTACAGTATGACCCAAGGCATTGTGCATTAATCTGTGCTTTTCAAGCTCTGGAAAATTAATAGAAGTCATATACAGCTCTTCAGATACAAAATGTTTGATTGCATAATCCTTTAGAAACAGAATCGTATCAATACATTCCTGCTTACTGGCTTCAGGATTATCGCCTTCAATGATGGTCAACAATTTTTGTACAGCATGACACAGGCTTTTATGCTGTTTGTCGATTTCATCAACACCCGTTGCATAGCTATCCTTCCACATGTTACCGACCCTTCCTAACATCGCATGGCAAATGTTCTGCCACCAGCCGATTACGAGAATACTTCGCATTTTCGTACGATTTGTATGACTGTTATTATATTTTAACACTATTGCTTCCTAAACTCAATTTTTCACCAAATAATTTTTTACATAGCAAACAGAAAATTTAAATGTAAGAAACAATTGAGATATAAAAAAAGCAAACAAAGGGCATAATATATATACCCCCCGTCTGCTTTTCAAGTCAATGGTATAACAAACGACTGATGGAGACGTGAACTTGGCTGTAAAAGCCAAGTTCACTTTTTAATTATCGTCTGCTACAAAAATGATTCAACCGCTTAATTATATTTCAAATGCGTCCAACTCTTCCAATGTAAGCAAAGTGTCCGTCCCCGGCATGGCGACCCTATTGCTTCTTTGGGGTTGTGATTGCGACATGTTTCGAATGCTGCGAACAGCTACGGCTGCAATTACAGATGAAACGAGAAGACCTGACATTGACATTGAAGCTATGCTGCTCAGTCCGGTTTGCGGCATCATACCCAACGGAACAGGCGTATCTTCTATTGCAATTGACGTCTCGTATGCTTCTCCTGCACTTTGGAACCCTGCAAGAGGCACGCCATTCGCGTCCAGATAAATAGTGTCAATATCTCCCGCAGAATCAAGTCCTGAAAGGGGCACACCTGCGTCATCTAAATAGATGCCATCGATTTCGCCTTCGGCGGATTCTAATCCTGTGAGTGGTACATTTGCGTCACCTATATAGATGGTGTCTCCCGCGTCGGCGTCGGCGTCGGCGTCTACTACTGCATCGGCGTCAGCTCCTGCATCGGCATCTACTACTGCATCGGCGTCAGCTCCGGCGTCGGCGTCTACTACTGCATCGGCATCTACTACTGCGTCAGCGTCGGCTCCTGCATCGGCGTCTACTACTGCGTCAGCGTCGGCTCCTGCATCGGCGTCTACTACTGCGTCAGCGTCGGCTCCTGCATCGACGTCTACTACTGCGTCAGCGTCGGCTCCTGCATCGGCGTCTACTACTGCGTCTGTATCCACCGCTACATCAGTGTCTACTGGATCGGCATCTACTGGGTCAGTGTCTACTGGGTCGATATCTACTGGGTCAGTGTCTACTGGATCGGTGTCTACTGAGTCAGTGTCTACTGGATCGGTATCTACTGGGTCGGTATCTACTGGATCGGTGTCTACTGGGTCAGTGTCTACTGGATCGGTATCTACTGGGTCAGTATCTACTGGGTCAGTGTCTACTGGGTCAGTGTCTACTGGGTCAGTGTCTACTGGGTCGGTATCTACTGGGTCGGTATCTACTGGGTCGGTATCTACTGGGTCAGTGTCTACTGGGTCGGTATCTACTGGGTCAGTGTCTACTGGATCGGTATCTACTGGGTCGGTATCTACTGGGTCAGTGTCTACTGGATCGGTATCTACTGGATCGGTGTCTATTGGGTCAGTGTCTACTGGGTCAGTGTCTACTGGATCGGTATCTACTGGGTCAGTGTCTACTGGATCGGTGTCTACTGGGTCGGTATCTACTGGGTCGGTGTCTACTGGATCGGTATCTACTGGGTCAGTGTCTACTGGGTCAGTGTCTACTGGGTCAGTGTCTACTGGATCGGTATCTACTGGGTCGGTATCTACTGGGTCAGTGTCTACTGGGTCAGTGTCTACTGGATCGGTATCTACTGGATCGGTGTCTACTGGGTCAGTGTCTA
>Ga0131853_10020449_pt1 | contig 12019 bp, 8 predicted proteins | sample TergutLab28metaG_FD_92764 | JGI IMG/M metagenome (GOLD analysis project Ga0131853, IMG submission 92764) | Labiotermes labralis P1 segment gut microbial communities from Petit-Saut dam, French Guiana - Lab288 P1 (version 2) (version 2) | ecosystem: Host-associated > Arthropoda: Insects >...
GGATTCGTTCGCCAATGCGCTTGTGCCGTGGCTTGCACCGCATTACGAAAACATTGTAATGGTTGACCCTCGTCAGTTTGTGGGCAGCATCCAAGATGTAATGGCAGAATTTGAAAATATCGACTTGCTGTTTATAAACTACATGCCCGCAACAACAATGAGCGACCTGATAGAACAAATTTATAATGTGAGGTAGATATTATGAGTACATTGCCCGAAGATAAAGATTTGGCATTGCCGGAGAAAGTTGTCTCCGAGGACGCAGGGCTGCGTCCGTCGCCGACATCGGAGGCGGAGCAAAGGCGGGATTCAGTCCCGCCGGAGCGAGGGGGGTTGGGGGCGCACAGCCCCAATTCTAATGAAAAAACACCGCCGCCAATACCGAAATTTACGGTATTTATGCTTGCGGTGCTGTGTTTGCTGTCGCTTGGCACAGGGATATATTACTGGTATACGACATACTATATGCCTGTAAGCGAAACGTTGCCTGCCATGGCAGACATTGCGCCAGTGCAAGAGCCGGTAGCCGTTGTAACTTATGACGAATATGAATACCCGCCCGAATACGAAGCATATGACGATTTTATATTTGCCCCGCCCCGCCCCGAGCTTGACCCCCGCCCGCAGTTTGTAGCCCTTTGGGAGCAGTTTGGCAACAGGGATATTGTCGGGCATTTGTTCATTGAAGGAACAGCGCTTGACGAATACATTGTGCATGGGCAGCGTGACGGCGCAATTTTCTTAGACGCTGAAGTTGATATCTTCTTGGATTGGGATTTAAATGTTGTTATACATGGTTACGACGGCAGCGTAATGCAAAGTATTTTGCGGGAGTATTTTGAGTACGAGTTTTTTTTAGAAAACCCGATGGTGGTGTTTAACACCATGTATGCGGAATACGAATGGGAAATATTTTCGTTTTATGTAGCCCCTTCAGACTTCCCGTTTGCGGTGGTAGACCATCCGTTTGAAACCTGGGGCGATATGGTGGAGATGTTTACATTGGCATCGCTATACAATACAAGGCTTGATGTGACAGAGTTTGACCAAATTTTAACGCTTACCACGCCAACAAGCAGCAGTGCAGAATTGTATTATGTGTTGCAGGCAAGATTGCTGAGGCATATAACGTCGTAAATGTGCGTAACTGGCTAACTCCGCCGTAGGCGGTGTGCGAAAGCACAGGCCGCCCGGCCAGCGCACTTGTGCGCAAGAGGGTTACGTTGTTCTTTTGGTAAAAGGTTTTTCCAATTTCGCCGCCTTCTCCTCAAACTCTTCCTGCGTTAGAATGCCCTCGTCCCGCAGGGCTTCTAACATGCCCAGCTTGTCGTTACTCATGTACGATTTTATTTCGTTCTTTTTAAACCGGTCTTTAATTTCTAAAAACACTGCGGCGGCAACGTAGCCGAACAAGGTAAAGCCCACCATCTCACGCAGCAACGGGTATTCGATGCTAAAAAAGAAACTGAGTATCCATAGGTATAGGTAGGTTAAGCCGATGAGGCTTACATAACAGATACCATGTATTAGTACAATTTTTGCCGTGTTGCTGCCCCTTACCTTTTTCATCACGTAACCCTCTATAAAATAAAACAGGATTACCACCATAATAAGTGCAAAATCACGCTCCAGCATTCGCATAAAAAATGCATTAACCATGTCTTGCCAGCCGTATCCGGGGTTAGCTATGGTATCTACCCAATATAAAACTTTAGACACAGCAAGGTATGTAATAAACATTTCTTTTATGGGAGTTGATTTTTTTGTTTTGGTTTCCATTTTCCCACTCCTTTGTGCCAACTAATATATCACAAAAAACAAAAACTTGACAAAATTCTAAACCTTGCTAGTATAAGTGTACAAAATTTCATACGCATCCAGAGAGGTGGAGGGAACAGGGCCCGATGAAACCCGGCAACCAGCGGAATATTTCGCACGGTGCTAACTCCCCCGAACGTTAAAGTTCGGAAGATGTATTTTTTATATTAAAACCCTGCGGGGTTTATTTTTTTGGAGGAATTAACATGCATTTATTTACATCAGAATCAGTAACAGAGGGGCATCCGGATAAAATTTGCGATGCAATATCAGACTCAGTACTGGATGCCATTTTGGCAAAAGACCCAATGGCACGTGTGGCGTGCGAAGTGCTTACCACCACCGGCATGGTGCTTGTAGCCGGCGAAATTACCACCAGCTGCTATGTAGACATTAAAAAAATTGTGCGTGACACCATCCGTGAAATCGGCTACACACATGGCGACATGGGCTTTGATGCCGATACTTGTGCCGTGTTGGTAACATTGTCCGAACAGTCTGCGGACATTGCTATGGGCGTGGACAAGTCGCTGGAAAGCCGTGAGGGCAATACCGAAGCCGACACCGGTGCAGGCGACCAAGGTATGATGTTCGGCTACGCCTGCGACGAAACCGACGAACTTATGCCGTTGCCTATTTCCCTTTCGCATCGCTTAACCAAACGCCTTACAGAAGTTCGCAAAAGCGGCGAAGTATCGTACCTGCGCCCGGACGGCAAAGCACAAGTGACCGTGCGTTACGCAAACGACGGTACACCCGAAGCGGTTACGGCTGTGGTGGTTTCTACCCAGCACAAAGCGGATGCCACCAACGAGCAAATTCACCGTGACATAATGGAAAAGGTTATAAAGCACGTGATTCCTGCCAACCTGCTTACAGCAGAAACAAAATATTATATTAATCCAACCGGGCGTTTTGTAATCGGCGGCCCTGTGGGTGATGCAGGGCTTACCGGGCGCAAAATTATCGTAGACACATACGGCGGTTACGCTGCACACGGCGGCGGCGCATTTTCCGGCAAAGACCCAACAAAGGTAGACCGTTCTGCGGCGTATATGGCAAGATACATTGCCAAAAATGTGGTTGCCGCAGGCTTGGCACGCCACTGCGAAATAGAACTTGCCTATGCCATTGGCGTTGCACGCCCGGTTTCTGTGCATGTAAACACCAAGGGTACAGGTACAGTGTCTGACGAGAAAATTGTGGAGCTTGTAAATAAACATTTCGACCTGCGCCCTGCCGCAATTATCAATTACTTCGGCTTGCGCAGGCCGATATACAAACAAACGGCAGCATACGGGCATTTTGGCCGCCCAGAGCTGGACTTGCCGTGGGAAAGAACGGATATGGTGGATGTTTTAAGGGGGTAAAGGAAAAAAATACACATATCATTTAGAACGCCGTGATATGTGTATTTTTTTATTGCAATTTTGTATACTTTCATGTATTCTTTTGTCATAAATTCTTGAGAAATTGCAAATTTATAGTAAACAATGAAAATGCAGTAATAAAAATATTGATACGAAGGATGGATTTGCATGGAAATTGATAGGAGAGAATTTACTATAGAAAAAAATGCAGAGAAGAAACTTGAATTAAAAAATACAAAAACAAATAAAATAGAAACATGGCGCAGAATGGTTAGTGGCTTAACAAGCGGCAAAATGGTAGAGCTTGTTTTTAACTATTCTGTCTCCGATAATTCTGATGTTAACAGCGATCCTTTTTCAGATTTGTTGGAGTTTGCGTTATACTCGATTTTAGCATTCCATATTGATAAAAAAGGGGAACGCGTCAGAAAAATAATCTTACGTGTTAATGCCTTTGGTGAAAAGAAAATAAAAGAGATTAGCCGATTTGCAAACTACTTCAAGTTTTTGTATGTTGCTAACAGAGGACGATTTGAAATTCAAATTGGTAGCAGCAGGAATATTTTTCTTAGTGGGAAATATTTTTCGAATCAGAGCCACGCATTTATACCCGCTTACCCGTTAGACCAAACATTATATGACTTTTATTTCAAGACTACGTTAGAAGACTTCTTGGCAAAGCACAAGGAAAGCTTTGAAGGATGTACTTTTGCGGATTACATAGATAATAGCACACTTTGCTTTCAGCGGTTTATCATATGCTTTATTCGTGAAACATTGCTGCCTAAAGACAAGGCAAGTCAAATTAGGGCAGAGCTAAATAATTGGATCAATTCTACAGCTTCAGAGCTGACTATATTTGAGGCTCTTTTATGTGCCGTTTACTACGAAAAATGGAGGAAAAAGCAAACTAAGAGAATTAAGCCGGGAGATCCTACCACAATGCTTTCCGTCGGTATCAAGCATATGAAAGTAATAGCACATGGAGTTCGTGAAATATGTGAAAATATATTAAAGCATACCACTGCATATCCGGAGAGCAGTTATTTAGGCGAGCAACTTGGTATGCTTTATTTTCGTATCCACGAAGATAGAAGCAAAGACGATTTAAATTTGGAATCGGATTATTGGGAAGATAGCCGGGACTGGTTTGAAATTTCTGTGTTAGATTTTGGTCAAGAAGGGATTTTGGATACATATGAAAGGGACATGACCGAAAGAGTTCCTATTCATCGGATGTATACAAACCTTGATATGACAGATGTTGCCAGCCGAATTAAAAATTTTGATAGTGGAAACCAAAAAGAAAAAGATATAAAGGCGTTATTATTTGGTATAGGCTTGAAGGTTTTTCAAAATATTGTCTCTGAGTACGATGGTTATTTTGCAGTGCAAACAACGGAGAAACGCAGCAATACTATTAACTACCAAAAATATCACATAGGTCGTGGTTTAAACCGAAATTTTGCGATTCATGAAGAAGAGCCGTGCGTATCAATAGGTACCAAGTACCGCATTTTTCTTCCCATATCAAAGGTTGATAAATTGACTGATATATCCGCAAATCCTATAGTTGTTGTGCCTTCAGATATGCGTGCTGTTATACAAAATATTAATTATTATGAAAAAGTAAATAAATATTTAGACGATAATATTATTACACGTATAAATTGGACGGAATCAGAGGTAGAGGGCGTTGAGAGGCTTCATCCGAAAGAAATTCCATCAAAAGTTACTAAATTAATATCAGAAAAGTATATAGAGTCGTGGAAGGAAGCAGCAATAATTGATTTTTCCTTGCTTGTAAGCCCAATTAGTACTGCAACAGAGAAAATGTTGCTTTATTATTTGCTGTACTCATTTGCTGGAGAACATAATTGTGAGTATGTTATATTTGTTGGTTTGCCAAAAAATATTGTTGAAAACTTTAAGGCATCATATATCGAGCAGTTATATGCAGTTAAACCGATTTTGCACAAGAAATCTCCATGGATACTTCTATTTAACACAGAAGGTGACCCCTACATATTAAAAGGATTGGATAAATCACAAAATATTGCGTACATTAATTATTATCATCGGTATCGTTTGCAAAATTTTATAGCAAATCCTGATGTCATAGAATACACGGGAAAAGAAATGTTAACTCTTTTACCTCCCGTAGAAGTAATTCCGAGCAGTGGGACGGAATCTCCTGCATTCTTTTCTCATGTAAAAAAGCTGCTTAAAAATTCCTTTGAAGGAAAAGAATTTGGTGCCAGGCACGACAAGCACGTTAAATTAGGTTCAAAAACACACATGGATTCTTTTTTCCAAGCAGAATTTCTATTTGCAAACAGTTACTACACCGACTGTTTTGCATATGTTCTTGCAAAGGACATAGACATTGATTTTAAAGATAAAGAAGATATAAATATTTGTTTAGTTGGGTATAAAAATTATTCAAAAATGCTTGTAGAAACAGTTAAGCGCATACTTCAATACCAGCAGAAATATAAATCTGTAGAAACTGTAATTTATCATGATGCAAAAATCCACTTTAAAGAAGAATTTAAAAAAGTCCAAAATAATTGCACAGAGTATGCTTATGTTTTTATTGTTCCAATATCAGCATCCTTAAAAACGTTTAATAAAATCTATTCTGATTTTATACGCAGGATACGAGAGGCAATAAAAGACGATACATACAATTTTAGTACTAAGCCTGTTAATTATTGTTTGATTGAAATACGGGACAATTCAGATTTTGTAGAAGGTGAAACAATAACCAAAGAAGAAAAGAAATTTGGGTGGATAGACGTACAGAAAAATAAAATAATAATGCAGCATGATTTTCCGTTTAATAATGGTGGCGATGTCCAGGAGGTAAAATATTTTATTTCAGAGAGTGCAAAGTGGCATAGTGCTATAGACTGTCCTGTTTGCGAAAAAAATGAAAAACTTCTATTCGAGACCCATGATTCTTCTCTAATTTTACGTGACAACCAGGGTTCACCTCATGTTGTAAAAAAAGAAAGTTTTTTGTCTGCTCCACAAAAAGAAAAGATACAAAATAGCTTTTTTGAAGAGTTAAGTAACCATATGGCATATGGACATATAACTCGTTTTGGTTCGGAGTTTAATTATTATTTTGATACAGTTGGTTTTTTCGCCCAGTGCATAAAGGATAGTGCGCTGGAAGAAGAGTTAAAAGAGTGGGCAGAAGATATTAAAGGAACGCTTTTTCCTGCCGCAAGAAACCAGCTAAAGTCAAGTATGCAGTTAGATTTGTGGGCAAAAGATTTTAGAGTAGAATTTTTCGAGCAGCTGAAGGCAGATAAGAAGCTTGCAAAAGAAATGGATAATTTTATAAGCAATTTCAGAGTCATGTTATTTTGCGATGATGATAATGATAAATTGACTGAAGCGATAGATAATTGGGCGGCTACCTTTAGAACTAGACCTTTTGTTAAGGACAATGAAGAATTAGCTGAAAAAATAAATATATTAGTCAGCAGCCTAAAATGTAAATTGGGGTTACAAGAGGATAGGTGCGTTAACATATTATTAGTTCCCGATCATTTTTCTAATGTTCTTTTTGTAGAATGGGTGTTCGACAAAATATTTCAAAGAGAAGGGCTTATTATAAGAGAAGATTTTAGTAAAGTTTTTTATAGTGATTTCAGAGAAAAGTACAGAAGTGTTCGGAATTGGCAAAACGTTAAACTGTTCTTTTGCGATGATGCAATCGTTAGCGGGCGTTCTTTTTCTCAATCTTTTAAATTAGCCAAAGAGTTGCGTAATGATGCAAAAAATCTTGAAATAACTATAATTACGCTGGCATCACGTTTGGACTATACAAATTTTGGGACTTTAAGCAATTCGTATAGCGAGCAGCATGTATTTTTCGAGGTATGTGTTCCTGCAATTCATAGAGATTCCGGTATGTGTTGGTTGTGTGAACAAAAATCGGATTTGAAAAAAATAAAAAAACAAACTCCTGACTATAAGTTTCAAGAGTTTATTGATAATGTTTTAGAGAAAAAGTATTTAAATAAGGTTGATGTTAATATTGGACATCAAGAAGCTGGAAGTTATTTTGAAAATGGGGAAAAACCTCAAATTAAGCAAAGGTTTTTGATTGCTAACAAAATATTCTTAGAAATTTCAAATTTGGACCAAGAGCGGATAAAAGCTGAAGAAGTATATAAGATACTTGGGCTTAGTAGGGAAGGCAATTCATTCAATGAGAATATTTTAGGTGCACCGAATATTGGCACGAGCTATAGAATGAACCTAATTCGCTGTTTAAGCATTTCTCCTCTATGTAATTTTATAATAGTCCGTGAGGTCGCACACAAACTAGCCATAAACGAATTGGGAGAGGTATTAAAAAAGTCAGATGACCCGCTTGCAAAAAAATACTTAATTTATTTAGTTGAATTGCTTGCTATTTTAAATTCATCATATATACTGCAAAAGAATAATATTGAACCAATTTATAATGCTTTGCATGAGGATAATTTTTTATATCGGTATAGATGCGCTATACAAAAACTCTGTTATAATGATCAAACAATGGAGTATTTGCTTATTAAGCATTGTCTTGAATTGTTAGATACTAACCACGATAGGTTTAAATCTTTTTTAGAATGGGCGATACTGGAGAATAACAATATTATCAGGTCTGCAAAGGAGTCCTTTGCGCATGATATTGAAGGAATAAGTACGGACACCGATGCCGAGGATAAGCATAAGCTATTGGAGAACTACTACTACGAGACTTTTAGAGAAATGTGGTTAAGGTTTGCCGATGCCCAAGAAGTTGATGAGCCTATGCTGAAAGAGCAGGAAAGAATATTGCGTGTTTTAACTACGTGTAACCATGATACGGATTTTGACTCTGATGTAAAAGACATTTTGGGCGAAATAAAACATTGCCATAAATGCACTAGGATTATTGAAGGTACTATTGTCCCATTGGAGCATTATGACGCCAAAGTAGTTTCTGCATTTGATGGCGAAAACAAGTCGAATGATTTTTGCGAGTGTTGCAATAATTATGTTGCAAGATTGCGCTCACGCTCAAATCCTACTTCAGAGGTGTACTGGCTCACAGTTCCGCTTAGGAGCGCCCCAAAGATATCGTTGCTTTATCAAAAATTTATTCAATCGATTGATTGTATGAAAATGAATAAATTTGCTGAAAAGCAGGTTCATATACCGCACGACTTAGGAGACGCAGTTAATAAATTGCCCGAGAAGGGATGATAATAATGAATAAGTATTACGAGAAAATAGAAAAAGTGATTACCTCTTTTAGAACAAAGATGGATGATTTTGGTATGATTATTAATCCAATCACTTTGGCGAGACAAGAAAGCGTTAGGATTGCACAGGAAAAATTTACCCATCCTAAACTTTTGGGTAGGTTGGGGTACTATAGAATAAATATTGAAGAGGGGAAGGAGCCCCTTCATATTATTTGTTGCAGCGACACTATTACTCCGCACGATAAGAAGTATGCGTTTGTTCTGTCGCACGAGCTGGGTCATTGCTTTATGTATAAGGAAGGGCTTTTTGAATACCCGGAAGTGTCTACGATTTTTGAGGGTTTTGATGAAGATTATTTAAGCAACGAAGATGGCCTTGATGAAATAGAACTTGCATGTAATATGTTTGCGCGCGAAATGCTAATGCCGGAAATAAAGTTTCGGATGGGTGTAAAGCATTATGTTTTGTTGGGGCGTGATATTAAAAGAGAGAAGAATATAATTGCTGACAGGTTATCGGGCGATTTTAATGTGCCCCACATACATGTGTTAAAACGTGGCAATGAGTTGGGAGTTTGGTAGATGGAAATCTCAAAGCTTAGACCGCCTGTTGCCTTGGATGCGAATACAGATGGGTTTCCCGCCCCTCCGGTTGCGCAAACAGAAGACGAGTTAGATAAAAAAGAGGATGCAATAGATACGAAAAACGCAAAAGCAACTTACAACGATCGAATTGAAGATGAAATGATTGAGATGGCTAAGTTAATTAACAAAAATGCCAAATCGGAGATGGAAATCCGCAAGAACCTTATTGAATATTTAAAAAAAATACTATTAATCAGCATCTGCCTGCCTTTGATTGTTGTTGCTGTGTTAATTGTTTGCGAATTCATTACGGAAGGCGTGGAGATATTGGTTGCTTTGGTATCGGCGATGATAACTGTGCCAACCAGTATTATCGGAGTTTTTCACGCTATTTCAAGTAAACTATTTGCAGATACATATAAGACAAGCCTGCCGGATCTTCTAGGTAAGTATAAAGATTTTAAATAAGACCGCAAGCTGATGGAGAATGATTTCACAACAAATAATAATGCATTTGTTATCTAAAGTCTTAGATGGCAAATGCATTTTTTGTAGCTTATAATATACTTACAGCAAAACTACAGAAAGGCGTTTATATACACCACTTTGTTTTGTTCGTCGTTGTTACATTGCTATAGGGCTGTTTTACCAGCAATTTATGGCATTCTGCACTGCACAGCAAGCGCAGCAGTTTTTCGAAGGCAACCGAAGTTTTTGTTCCATATTATTGATGACGGCGATAACATGCTGTTTTGGATGGAACTAACAGATATATCTCACGTTTAATAAGTAAATAAACTTATGAGGTGAGAGTATGAAAAAAAGTAAAATAGTTTTAATTGTTGCGCTAATAATTGCCATGCTGGGGCTAAGTGCCTGCGGCGGCGCAGATGAAGCTGCGGACGACGACTGGTCGGTAATTATCGTTGATGGTGTAGGCGTAGAAGGCTCGTACGTTATTACGGTGGGCGCAAGCGACTTCCCCACGCATGTGCCGCTGATAATGGTGGCAGAAGCCCTTGATGCACGGGTGGAGTGGAACAGGGACACAAACGAAGTGATGCTGCCCGGGCGCAACGGATTTATTATGTTTACCGCCGGAACGGCCGGTTACCGAGTAGCCGGGGAAACCATTGACTGGCTTGCTCCCGCTGCGGTTATTGATGGCGAGCTTTATGTGCCGATTCCGTTTTTTAGAGCTGTTTTTGGCATGGGGCAAGCCATATGGATGGGCGGGCATGTTTATATAGATACACATGGTTTTGATGATATGCATTAGGATAGGATGTTGGGGATGCCTTGCTGGGAGCAGGGCTTTTTTTTGTTTGGGGGTGAAGTTGATTTGTCATGTTGAATTTAATATAATTGTTGTGCTGAATCGCTCTAATGTGAAATTGAAAACACAATAAATATTGTAATAAATATGTGGTTTATCCTAAATAAAGGGGAAGACATAATGAAATTAGAATTATTTCAAACTACAGTTAAAGAATATCAGCGTTTTACACAACAATTACCAATTGATTATTTAAAAGCATTATCAGGGGATTTGTCCGAATTCACATATATTGCCTCGCAAACACGACTTATGTTGCTTCGCAAATATACACGGAGCGGAAGGGGTAATTTGTATTTAGTAGATATTGCTGCGGAAGCAATTATCAAGTTTCCCGAACATGTAAATTATTTATCTGAGTTCCAAGCTCGTTTTCAACGATTATGTGAACAGTTTTTAAAACGTATTCTTGCTGATGGTACGGAACGAACATTGAATGAGTCCATAGACGATACAATGTATGGTTTACATTTACACGCAGATGAAGAACGAATCAATAGAATTGCTCAAGATAATGAATTGCTTAGAATATATGGTGTCTTAACGTTTGTAAAAGAAATTGAAATTTTAATCATTGAAATTTCAGATTTTTTTGAAACGAACGGTGTATCATGTATTGAAAAAGCATATCACTTACATGCTCCTGTGATTCAGCTTGAAGCGCAAAATTCAAACGTTCAAAATGTTACAGGCTCACCCTTTTGGCGTAATTTAATTGGTTATGATATAACGGAGGAAAATCTTCTATCTTCTTCGGTTATATGGCACGAACAACACTCGAATGAGGAAAAACAATTATGGTCAACGGCAAGTGCATTTGCACAAGCGTTGATACAAGAGCCGTTTTCGTACGATGAAATAAAGAAATATATTTATGAGCCGAGGATTGGTGATTGGGGCGATTTTTCTGAAGCAATCACATTTTATAAGACTATCCCGTCGCCAGGAATTAGTACTTCCATCCGGTATAACGAACAGCGTGACACAGTGTCTATCTATGTATACCCTCATGTAGAGGAAGGATTTATCGTTGATTCTCCTCAAATTATCTCCGATGTCTATACAATAATGCTTGCCAAAGATCAAAAAATAGGTGAATGGAAAGTTTTCGCTTTTGGGGGGGCGCATTGATTCATTTATCCGGAGTTGATGGTTTATTGTACTTCCCATCTTCTATATCATAAACACCTATTCGCCTTATTTCCAACCATCACATCCCCAACAAAAAACGACTGCCCCCGCAGTCCTTCTTTTGCACTATTTTATGTTGCAATCCACCCCCACCCATGCTACTATATCCCCAAGCCACCCGGCTTACAATTTTCAACAAAAAAATTCCATAAAAATAACACAGCGGTCTTAGGTGCTTGCAACACCCAAGACGCAATGTAGGGATGAGCTGCATCACCTACAAGGCACAGGCTAAGCCTGCCACTGCCCGCCCATTTTACACCATTCCCCCAACTTCTTCAACAACAGAAGCCCTTGGGCTTGTTTGTACTATGGCGGCATTAGGCTGTTTTGTTTGTGTTACTTGTATTTACATATCGTAGGTATGTAGGTGATGGCGGGTTTTCCGCCGTCCCTACATGCGTTTTTCTTTTCTTGTAAACGAGTGGCTTTTATTCCAATTTTTGAACCTAAGTAGGTAATTAGCA
>Ga0131853_10020451_pt1 | contig 12019 bp, 4 predicted proteins | sample TergutLab28metaG_FD_92764 | JGI IMG/M metagenome (GOLD analysis project Ga0131853, IMG submission 92764) | Labiotermes labralis P1 segment gut microbial communities from Petit-Saut dam, French Guiana - Lab288 P1 (version 2) (version 2) | ecosystem: Host-associated > Arthropoda: Insects >...
CACACACACACACACACACACACACACTCACACACACACACACACACACACACACACACACACACACACACACACACACACACACATACACGTGCATACATGCACACCATGTACATTATTGTTACAGAACAGCTTAAAACTGATTAAGCTTAGTTTGTCATTGTTGATTTACATTAATTTATTCATCTGCAGGGTAGAAGGAATAAGAATGATTAATTTTTTTAGTACTGATTTAAATTGTTTAGGGTTATTTTAATTTTTGATAGTTTGTGGGAGACTGTTAAACACTTTTGTACTGTTTGAATAGTCTACTTTTTGATATTGTGTTTAATCTGATGAAGGTTGGTGGAAGTTATGTTTTTGTTTAGTATTTATGTTTGTAGACATCACAGTTTAATTTGAATTCATTTTCGTTTTTAACCAGAAATAAGAGAGGTGATAGAATATGTTGTGAGTGAAGAGGTAGAATTTTTAAATTCTTGAAGAAATCTGCATGAGTTCTACTTTGAATTAGCTTCTTTTGTATTTTAAAAATTTTTTGCTCTATGTGAGGTGTTCCCTCCAACACAATAATCTGTGATATAATGAAAATTGGCAGGTAAACCATCTTCATTGTTTCCTGTGACATAAACAGTTTAACTAATCTCATTGCATAGCAAACTGTACTGAATTTGTGTATTTTTTTCAGTATGAATTTTCCAAGACTGTGTCTGTCTACATGTTTTTGATTATTATGAGTGTCAGGGTGACTTAAAATATTTGATTGTGTGTTTGATAATAAGTGGCACTTTGTGTCTACATTTGTTGTATCAGTATTTACAATTGCTTAACTTCGGAGAACTTAAAACTGGTCAGAGTTTTGTTGTTGAATGGTTACAGTATTTTGGTGTTGCACAAAGCAGCAGTGAACATGGATAGCAGTAGTTAAAGTGCAAAAAATATAGCTTCATAAACCTCTTAATTAGTGTAAATAATTTGGTTACTTTGGGTACTGTGTGATGCCATTTGGACATCTGCTTTGGTGTGTAATACCAACGGATGGTTAATGTATTGAAGGTTGGATGGCAAGAAGAAGAAGGAGCAGGCCAGTAGCAGTAAATCTGATGTCAAAGTGACTTACCAGAGAGGAGTTCCAGATTACAATTACAAGATTGGAACTCTGAGATTCATAAGAAATTCCAAACCTCCATCAAAAGAGGTAAGTAGAGGGCTGATCAACGTTTTCACTATGTAAGACACATAACTGCCACCCATTTTCAGATATTACGAATGGTGGTGGTGACTTGACAATGCAGGAGCCATTCATTTATTCCATTGGCATGCGCAGAATGTGACGATTCCTTGCCATTCTCAGGAGCTTCTTCCATTCCTCTCTGTTATGTACTTTTTCCTGCCACACTTCTCCACCAACAATTCTTCCATCCTCTCTCATATCATCTTGCCATCTATTTCTTGGTCTACCTCTCAATCTCTTTGTTCCCAAATTCATATAATGCAGGAGCCATGGTATAAGTTGTAACAAAAGACTCTTGTCACTAGTAAATTGGACTTCAATTTAAGGAAGTAATTACTGAACTGCTATGTTTGGAGCATGGCTTATTATGGTGCTGAAGCTTGGACGTTTCGGAAAGTGGGTCAGAAATGCTGGGGAACTTTAAAATGTTGTGCTGGAGAAGGATGATTGAGATGATAAGTGGGACTGATCATGTGAAAAATGAAGAAGTGTTACATGGAGTGAAAGAGGACAGGAATATCCTACATACAGTACATTGGTTTTGCATACTTATACTGTGTAGTGTTCATTCTGTGTTCATATGTTTTGTGTAACTACATTCCTACTCAGATTATGGGCTTCTGAGATGTGACACTAATGTGTCCAAGTGGAAGGCAATAACTGGGACAAGTTATTTTCTAAAATTTAGTTACTTGAACATTCAGGACAAGGGGTGCATGGTGCAGGAGGTTGCTAGATGCAGATCTGTCATAATTTATAGTAGAAGAGTGGTTCATTTTGTTTAACTAACCTACTTGTTTACAAAATATAGGCATGCCAAAGAGAAAAAGACATACAGGATTACAGCTGTGCATTCTAATTAAAGTATAAACTTTATTTCCTTCAAGAAGTGTTGTCCACCTACACTGCATATTTTCTGCTTCATATTTTGGTGTGCTTTTAGGGTTATTTTGCCAGTGAACCTCGTCTTTAATATGGCTATCAGCAATACATAATACATGCGCCATGATTATCTGTCTGCCAATAAAATAAAAAAATAACTTCCAAAATGCTTTCATTTTAGACTTTGGAGTGAATGAAAAGAGGAAGAAGAAAAAAAAAGGAAATAATAAATTAATGAAATTACAGATCTCGGCTATTCTACCGGGTAAAGACGGCAAGAAAAATTACTAACTTACCGGGTTGTCAATCAGCACATCCATCCATATCTTGGAAAACTGTGTGCAAATTTGCACCTTAATTACTTCTATACCAGCGGTTATGACTGTGCTGTCTTGTAGTGATCTTCTGACTGGACTTTGTGTCTCTGCCTCCCCCAAAGTAAGCGAAACGAACAAAGAACATACAGTGATGCCTGCTTCTACGCGGCATTTACTGCAAACAGTCTTGTAGCAACACTATAGCATATACTAATATAAACATCAGGCTTGGACCATCTGTCTGTGGCAGAAATGCATGAAGGTGGGGCCATTACAACACTACAGTTTGGTTGATTGGTGCCAGTGTTTCGTATGAACCTGGTGCTTTCATTTGTAGGCTAGATGAGGCACCTGCAAAGTGGAGGTACAAATTTTCTATGCAATATGGTATCAGCCTACCAGACTATGTAGGTCATTGCAGTCCTGAAGATGGTGGCAAGAATTTACTCCAAAACATTGCTACCAGTCTGCCATATAACACTGATTTATGTGCCACAAGCCTGTAATCTGCAGTAGAATTTAAAAAAGTTGGATTTCAAAAGACAAGGCCCAGTCACATCTGCTGGATGTTTTGGAGGTGATTTTAACCTTGATGTTATTTTCTGTGCAGTGAGTGATGTACAGTTAAGATTTATTCTAACTTATTGCACATTTTGTACCATATATGAGGCATTCTGGTATGTTTTCGCTAACATATGTAGCCATCTTCAGGGAGTACACACAAAGGTCAGGTTTAGTTAAAAATATATAACAGATTTGAAGATGTAAAATGTACATTTGAAAGTTAATTGCAATGTAATTACATGTCATCACCAAATATTTTATACAAACACATTGTTATTAACTGTGAAATGTACATTTTACCATAATCTTTGACAGTGTTGTATATTTTAAATTAAACATGACCAATATGTCTCCTTCGTGAGGATGGTTATGTATGTTAGCCGAAACATATTGGGGTAATTTGTTTAGGGTGAATGAGAAGTCACCATACACCAAGCAGTGTGCAAGCATAATGAATTTTAATCACCTCTGTACATCTTGGTTACATTTCCATTGGATCGGTATGTTCACTTTGATGCTGGACACAAGTGGATGTGTCTCCATATCCACTGTGACATGTGTTGGAGCATCTGTGTCATAGTTTGTGTTGTCACACACACACACACACACACACACACACTTACCACCATCCAGCAGTTGCTTGTTTCGGTCTACCAACCACACACCTACATTACCTCCCCACTGTTGCCAAACTACCATTGTACAAATTTTGACGTTTTGCTGACCGTGTGTCTCAGTATCATCACACCTATAGGTGTGATGATACCGGAGGCTGTGTAATGCAATTTTGACCTCTTGATGATGAGCACATGTGCTCGAAACATGTAGAGGCATGAAATAAACTTATTGTAAAACAAAAATTTTGTGCATCAAGTTGATTAATTACTGAGATAAATACCATTGTACATTTTAGTGTGGATGTGCAGTGACTTCTCATGTACCCTGTGTGTGGTATAAACTGTGCAGTAAGGTGGAATAAATTGTAAGTTTGTTTAAAGTTCAGAATGCTGCTGCAAAAATGACATGTTTTGTGATTGAATTGTAGATTGTGCTTCTCTTTCCTTTGTCTAGAACAAGGAACCAGCTGAAGAATTCAAAGCGTTCACTGGAGAGGGATTTTCGCTTCGTCAGTCGAAATCCAAGAAGTTGTTGTAGTGTGTTATGCGTAACTTAAAAGATCTGAGGTAAAAAGACATGTATAAAATTGCAGTAGATATAAATTTATATATCATAAGGAAAAAAAGTAACATGGACATTTTAAAGTTTTGGATAATAAGATTGTTTTTCTGCTTTATCAAAAATATACCGGGGGGGGGTTTTGGGGGGGGGGGGGTGTTGTGGTGCACCCAGAGCATATGTTGCTGTCATTAGACAGCTGTGAGCTTCTATGCTGAAACAAAAACTTATTAATTTTCCATATTGATATTTGATATATCTCATTCTTTAATTTTATTCAAAGAGTCTGGGAGTTGAGACCTGTGTCTTTGCCGTGCCAGTAGCCATGGTCTTTGTCATCTGTCCCTGGAATTGGAATGCTGGCTTGCTGAGCAGAATTATGAATTGCAAAAGAGTACCATCTGAGTGAATTGTAACCTTCAGTGCAGACTAGTGAATGTTTCTTTACAAGCTGAAGCTAGAATGAGAAACTAATGTCTTCAACATTTGCTGTTTGTAGGAGTATAGTTGTTTTGTTTGTTACACAGTTTTGACAGTTTGCGAATTAGTTAAAAGTGTGATACGTTTCAAGGAGCAAAACCTTTTGAGATTAATATAGAGAGCTAATATAGACAATGGCATACAATGTCCTTTTGTCTTAGTATTTCAATGGACCAACAGTCAGGGGAAGAAGTCTGAGAACTCCTTTACAATTTCATATATCTGACAACCGACGCAGTAGTTGTGTTCCTGAAAGTGGCTGTATGATTTGAAATTTTTTGTTACTTTGGTTAAGTTTCCCTTTATTTCCATAAAAAACAGTTGCATTTCAGTCAACTTTAATAGCGTTTTTGATGTTCATAGGGCCATGCATTGTAATATTATTCGTATAGTAAAACCAACTAGATGCCCCAGTGTATCAAATTTATTTATTTATTTTAGAAAGACACTCTACATGTTTCAGACAGTCTTTCCGTCCATCATCAGGATTTCAAGGCCAGCTAGCAAGCAGACAGCAGTATCTGTTTGACAGATGCCTGTTGCTGTATGTACAGTATTGAACTCCTGATGATGGACAGAAAGACCATCCGAAACATGTAGAGTGTCATTCCAAAATAAAATTAATTTGATACAGTGGTGGGTCTAGCTGGTTTTACTGTAGGAATAAGGTTTAATAGCATTCATTTTGGTTATATACAAATAATTATTTCCTTTCTTCTCACAAGTTAATTATTTTTTTAGTCTTCACTCACCTAATTGAAGTAAAAAATAATTCGCATATAATTGTATAAATGTGAGATTTGCGTGTGGTAAAATCTTATAAGTTGCGGTTATCTGTATAGTCATAGAAACTTTGAGACTTGACATGATTTTTCAGGTACTGGTTTGTTCTTACTGTTACACCTCCATAGTGTGTAACTCCAGTCCTTTGATAATTTAACAAGACATTGTGGCAGAACTCAGTACCTGCTTTCATGTTGCATAGATGTATAATTCAGTATATTGGTTAATAATATTATTGTTTTATTTTGTTTTTTTGTGAGGGACTTTTACATAAATGTAGATGCTTTACAGGTGAGATTTATGAGATATAAACTCGAGAGTTTTGCATCATTACCATTTGTGTACTTCTTCACTTACAAACCTTACTTCATGTGTGTAGTACCTGTCAGTGGTTCGTTTGTTATAATCATCAAACTGAAGGCTACAGAAATTTTGGCATGGCTGCTGCCACCTTGTTTCACTTTCTACAAAAATATCACCTTAATGAGAGTTGTATTTTTTCCAAGTTCTCTTGCTGTTCATCATGTGAGGCCATAAAATTGCATTGCACCAGCTTTCCTCCCACCTCACAGTTTTGCACGTGTAGCATGTTGTTATTATACGCCATGTGGAATTAAGTGTAATGGTGTCGGGGTGTCCATGAATTGCAGAATCTGTGCACAAAGTTTGGTGAAAATCAGCTGATTTTACAGTCAGATTGGGCGGACACAGAGATACAACACATGGCCAGCCTGGTGGTCTTATAAACATGCTTATTTCTTTTTTACAAAGGAAAGTGGGCTGAAAATGAATATTTCGGGTTGCAGTTTTGATGGTTGCCATCATAGAATGTGCCATTCTGTTGACATGTATAAATATTTTATAGTTGAGAAGAAGGAAGGGTTTCAGTCTTTGCGAAAGCAGATGTTGTGGTAGTAGCTTCTTGAGATGACCATGATATATTCCTCTTACCCTTATTTTGCGTCAGTTCATGTAAAAGTTGTGATGTCAGCATCAAGTTTCATTCTACAGTGGTTTTTAAAAGTGATTCATTAGTTACAGTTAAATTGTTTCATATTAATCATGTTTTCTTGTCACACCATTACCAGGCATGCTCAAAAAGTAAGGTCTGTATTAACTGAGTATATTTTACTTTTTGGCAGGCAGTAGAACTTGTAGTAGAGGTAACATGCAAGAGAGGATGTTGGAGTCAGTCAGCCAAGCAGATGCTGTTCAGGGGATAGAATGTTCAGTGGTAATAACATTGGAACCTTGGTCCTAAGAAGTTTTTTTTTTTGTGGGGGGGGGAGATGTACTTTCCCCATCAAAATTTATTGCCAGTTGACAGAGGTGTTTGATGATGGAATAACAAGATTGCAGCGTGTCACAAAAAAGGTGTAGAGAGTTCAGAAGAGGTCAAAAGGCCTTCCGTGACAATGATTGCACCAGTTGGCCCACCACGTCAAGGGCAGATGTGGGTGCATCCTGTTGTGTGTACCCAAAATAATTCTTTGTTATATATACACTTTGTTTATCTTAAGGAGCATTCATATAGTTCGTGTTGTTTGTGACGCTACGTACCCTCATTTGGGGGGTCTGTCATCCTTGTCATAGTTTTGGGTGGCAGGGAGGTTATGTAGTGTTTTTGTTGGTGTCTTAGGCTGTACATCATAGTAGATAAGTGCATATCAGTCTGAAACTGTGGAATGATGCCTTTGCTGTATAAGTAAAGAAATATATATTAATGTAGAGCGTACTGTTTAGTGCCATATATGTGTTTAAGTGCATCTTCATTGTTATTCTGTTGTTACTTAATGTTCTTGAAGGCAAAATATTTTACAGTAACTAAATTTACTTTTGAAAGATATCTGCAGTAGAATGCGCCTTATATTCTTATTCCTTTAAAGAACAATGGTTACTGTATGTACCACCTGAATTTAGCATACAGTAACACTGCCATCAGAGTGTACACATGTGTATGTGTTTCATAGCTGCTGACAACATACAGTGATTATGTACCTGAATGGTCTTAACTAGTTGGTCTTTATTTTGGATATGTGGTGTGTTTACTGTGAGGTGGGAGCTGAATTTTTAAGTGTATTCTGAAGATTTCAGTGCTTCAAAGCACTGTGGCGTGGCTCAGTAGTTATTAACCTGCCTGTCACAGTGGAGGCAGGGCCAAGTTTTATTGCATGAACTTCAGTTTTCCCCTGTCAGTGTCATTCCACTGTTGCTCCATAGTGAACTTCATTTTTGACATTCAGGTAACCATGCATCATCATAATAAAACAAACTAAATGCACTAATTTCTCAAATTTATTTTTGGAATAAAACTGTACGTTTCGGACAGTTCCTCTGTCTATCATCAGGAGTTCTTCACTGTACTCACAGCAATGGTATATGTCATACAGGTTTGCTCTGTGTACAGTGAAGAACTCCTGATGATGGACAGAGGAACTGTCTGAAACATGTAGAGTTTTATTCCAAAAATAAATTTGAGAAATTAGTGCATCTAGTTGGTTTTATTATAAGAACGGAACTTCATCTTAGTACTGCTGTTATTTGAATGACAAGTGGGCAGAGCCTGGGGACCTTGAAACAAACTGATGCATTGCTGGATATCAGGGCATGTGGGACACGAATGTACTTTAATTTGGTGTGTAATGTAAAGTCTTTAATGTATCTTGAGATAATATTTTTGGAGTGTGGGGTTCTGTGAATATTAATTGAGTCTTGCAGTATTTACAGACACTTTCTCAACCACACAAGCTGTATACAGTCAGCTTTTAATGTGGTATAGATGATAAATTTAAAAGAGAATGGATGGATGTTGTCTGATGTATCTTAAGGTACTTATGTTATGATAGTTGGTTTGAGGATTGAATCTGAAACCACCATATTACAAATTCTTAAGTGCCCTTGAAAGGTGAGGTAGTAACTGTTAATGTTAGGTGTGAAAACTCAGTGTAGTGACTAGGTTGTGGAAAGGATGATTGGAGTTTGTTTCATGGCAAGGCCTGGGACTTCTCCTCATCTCTTCACCTCTCTGTTTGTTACTGGCTGTCGATACCACCGAACCTTATTTCAGTTCAGTACTGTCGATTCTCTTCCCAAGGGTAAAGTGATCACGGCATGAATCACCTTTCCCATTGCCATCTGGTGGCGAGTTTCCAACCGTGTGGCACTTACATCCACTTCTCTATATGTCTTTGTGGTGTGTTGTTACATAGGTTTGATTCAAGGGCGTAGAAAACTGGTCTTAAACACAATGAAACGCCTGTTTAAGTAACAATCTGCTGCTACTCTAAAACCTGTAGGTAGTTACAAAAGTCACTTGCCACTCGACATTTGACAACAGGGAGCCTGTACGTGTGACAGTTTGGTCATATTTGTGAGACAGTATATGCAAATCTTCCAGAGAGGCTCGGACATTATGTCAGTATAGAAGGAAGACACTTTGAACATTTCATGTTATAAATAAATGTAAGGACTGCATCAGTGTAGTTCAGTTAACATTTTGCCTCAGCTTTTGTGCCACCTCTATACTTACGTACTTGTCTGTCATATGACATCGGTAGAATAGAATAATAATTGGGTTTGAGCCCTTCTGGGCCCAATGCACCTAGGCCTTAAGACAGGCCCTTTGTGCCCCATACTCTATACTAAATTATGGGAGGGGAGCCCTGTTCCTCAAACAAAGTTCCAGATGGCCCCACCATACCTAATTTCCTAATGTCCTCCGGGTCCAAAAAGAATGAACCCAGATATAAATGTCTAAAATTTCTTCTACTGGAGTTCCACATAACTAGAGTCCTTACTGGAGTCCCCTATTGCAGAGCTGTCCTTAGACTCCAATTTACTCTCGGGGGGGAAAAAATATATGGTCCACTAAGCAGAGCCCCCTTACTTGGCAAGGCTAAATAGAACTGGGAGGTCACCTGGTATCCCAGAGGATGCCGTTAAAGACAGACTCACCTACTGCCATTCGTCCCTTAGGCACGGCACTCACACCTTAGGACTGGGGATTGTTTTTCAATGTTTACTCCTTTAGATCCACTGTGTTCTGCACAACAGGGTCACCACTACGTAATAAGTAAATAAGCATGCTGGAACTGGGCACGTGTAGCCGATTTATTTTTTGTGCTCTTTGGAAGGCACATTTGGTTCCCTGTAACCTTAACCTACTTTGAGATTGATTTAAAACCGCAGAACCTGTGCTGGTGATCATTTGAGGGAAAAACTTAAACGAGTTCTGCCACTTTGAACCTTCCGCAGATTTAATTAGCCATGACACTTTGTGGTTACTTCTGTATCCCCATAGGGGTGTACTCAGATGGGGAATTTGATCCGATTTAATTGCATATATCTGCCGCCTGCCATTCATCCGGTCGGTTAGACAATACATCATTTGCTGTTCATTAGACTGAAAATACACCCACCCAACCACCCTCCAGTTCGTCTATCCGCTGCAACTTCTACCTGTTCCGTTTCACTTGAGATTTGCCTTTAACTAATTAGAAGTCTAAACACTCAAGTAGTCTTCACTGCCAAGTGTCTGCCTTCACTAATCACTCACAACACTCGAAGTCACTCTAAAATTCCACCCGTAAATGAACTATAATGCTCTTGCTATTCATGAACGAATTTGAGCCATGTGTGGTAAGTGAATTCTATTGAAAGAAGAGATTTCTATTTGTCACTGCTAATGGTGACTCATTTTATATGCACGTTGAAGTTAGAAGTATTTCATTTAACAAGACGAGATCTTTACTGTTCTGGGATGTTACACAGCGCAGACTGGTAGTTGTTTATCGACGTTTCGGAACAACCAGTGGGTCCCATATTCCATATCTTTGACTGCTTGACCCTTGAAGGTGGGACCGATATGTTATTCCGAAACGTCGGTATAAAACTACGAATCTACGTCGCGTAACATCCCATCTCATTTACACACACGGCGGAAGCCTGAAGTCATTAATTTAACGATGCTGTGTCAGTTCGTAAGGTTCTGTAGTGTCGGTGATAGATGAACGGGGTGTGGCACATTGACGGGGTGACAGAGTCTACTAAAAACAGGGTAAATCGAAATATTGGGAGGAAAGTTTGTTTTGCACTCACCACAAATACGACGTGCACTGGCCTGGGATCGAACGCGGGCGTTCGCGGTTGGCGGCCGGCGATTTGAAACGTCGAACGAAGTAGGAAAATGACATGTGAAGAGTAGTGCAGTTGTGTGTTCATAGTGCGGAAGAGTCCCGGACATTCGAGCTCCGGTTATCCGACGTGGCCGTAAGATGTGCTATTGACAATTCGGAACTGTACCGTAATTATTTTGGGGCCGGGATAGCTCAATCGGTATAGCGAGTCGCTACGGGCTGGACGGTCCGGGGATCGAATCCTGGTGGGGGCGAGATTTTTCGCACCCTTCCACATCGGCCTTGGGGTCTACGCAGCCTCTTACACAGTGGGTACCGGGTCTCTTCCGGGGGTAAAGCGGCCGGGGCGTGGCGTTGCCCACCCACCCCAATCTAACGCCGAGTTTAAGGAAAGAGTAGAGCTATACCTCTACTTCATCTCTGGGCGTTCGTCGCCTGTTCTAGGGTGAACTTTGCTGTAATTGCTTTCGAAAATATTTCTTGTTTGCAGCAGCTAGCAGAACGTTCATTATAACTTATTTCGTATTCCAGATTCCACTTTCAAAAGTTGTCACTCGGTTGTGCAAATAATTCCCTGCGTTTCATAGAACCCGAAGGTTCATTACCGTGTTTACAAGAGCTCACAACTCGTCCGTGACCTCATTCAGCTGAGTTCAGTCCACACCTCCACACTCAAACACATGAAGATGTCTGAATGTTATCCTGACGTCTGTGCCTAGGTCTTCCAGATGTTCTATCCCTTTTAGGGTTTTCCCGGCCAAAATTTTGTGCGCACTTCCCATCTGTCTGCTGCGTGCTACGTGCATTCTTTGCCAGATTACCCTTGTTTTATTCGTCACAGTATAGTCTGATGAACAAGACAACAAATATTACTGTGGCGTTTCTCCAGTTTCTTCTACTAAATTGCTCCCAGTCTTCACCTCTGCACTTTGTTCTCGAACATTCCCAATTCATGCCCTTCCCTTCATGCAAGAGACCATGTTTCACACCCGTACACTGCAACAGGCAAAATCAAAGTACACGAATTCTAGGATGATGATTACGTAATAAATGATGACGTAAACCCTGTGGTTATGACGACAAAGTATAACAAGCAGACATTGTGCGTACAACGTAACATTGAGGCGCGTTAGTGCAATCGTTGTTGTGGAAAAGCAGTAAGTATTACATATTCTGAGTGTGTGTTCGTAGCCTTAGGTACCAAGCATGCAATGTGCATGCGCCTTATTGTCATCTGTGTCCTGCCTGGTTCTACCATATTTTTCCATATTATCACATATTGTACTCCTCACCCAATACTGTCCGGGTGATAAAATCGAGAAGAATGAGATGGGCTGGGCATGTGGCGCGTATGGGTGAGGAGAGAGGGTGTATAGGGTCTTGGTGGGGAAACCGGAGGGAAGGAGACCACTGGGGAGACCTAGGCGTAGATGGGTGGATAATATTAG
>Ga0131853_10020454_pt1 | contig 12017 bp, 7 predicted proteins | sample TergutLab28metaG_FD_92764 | JGI IMG/M metagenome (GOLD analysis project Ga0131853, IMG submission 92764) | Labiotermes labralis P1 segment gut microbial communities from Petit-Saut dam, French Guiana - Lab288 P1 (version 2) (version 2) | ecosystem: Host-associated > Arthropoda: Insects >...
CGCCATTTTGTATTTTGGTGCTTGCCCGACTAAATTTAAATTTTCCAAATTAACTAAAAAAAGGAACATTTAAAAAAAAAAAAAAAAAAAAGAAGGTTATTGGAGATAAAATGTGTGTTTTGATTCTCTCTACAAATTTTGTATGAAACATTTCTGATTCTAAGAAGAAATGAGTGAGGTAGAATAAAAAATATACACTGGTTGTTATGTACAATAACCACCACTCTTGTAAGATTTTAATGAATCTGGAACTTTGCAGATTTATTTTCGAAAAACACTCAAATATCAAATTTGAAGAAAATCCGTCCAGTGGGAGCCGAGGTGTTCAAAGAGGATGGGCAGAGAGACGGCCAGACGTGACGAGGCTAATAGCTTTTAGCAGCGTCTAAAAGGGAACGTATTGCTGCGTTTCCATAGTAACAGTGTCTACGTAAACGGACCACAATGTAATGTCGGTACGATGTCTGTCTTGTTGGGTCAGAATGCCCTTGAAGCTAGAATCGTATACTTAAACACTGGGGGGTTTTTAAGTCACCAACTACAATTTCAGGTATCATTTTAGGCCATAATTATGCTAATGTTATTTCTAGATTTTATGTAAGTAGTTTAAAGAATTGACGTTTCGTATAAACAGTTTTATGTCTCAATGTACACATTAATAGACTTGAGTCAGTGGAGCCTGTGCCACACGGACCAAGATGAATAATACTTTGCTGTGTATGACTTGCAATGAATGTCGATTTCATGCAAAATTACAGCAGCCCGTCCAATACGATTACTTGCTTAATAACTTACTTACTCCATGGAGCAGACAGAGTCCTTCTTGAGAAGCTAACCGATTATCAGCTAGTCAAGAAATTCCCCTCATATTATGGAACCCGAAATTTCATTGCCGCATTTACAAGTGTCCGCCACCTGTCCCTGTCCTGAGCCAGTTCAATCCACTCCATGCCTCCATCCTGCTTCCTGAAGATCCGTATTAATATTATCATCTCATCTACGCCTGGAACGATACGATTACATTCGAGACGAATTTGGTTCTTATGCCACGAGGCGCACGCGTGATACAGGGTCTTTATCTGTGACCTAGAGCTTGAAACTGTGCAGTATTTAGAGGTGATATTGTGATGGAATAAACACTTGTCATATTTTGTTTGGAGTGTTCGTATAAGGTTATTTTATCTCGATCAGCTGTCTGTCTGAATACGTGACTGACAAACTGCTCTAAAGTGAGGATAAAATTAAAATGGATTTTGGGGAAGGGGGCCTGTGATTGCTGAGGGGCGAATGAAAATTGGGGATTTCCAGTGATGGACTCTGGTACTAGCGAGGCTGAATTTTAGGTTCTGCTGTCGGTTGTTTGTTAGGTAACTAGTGCCTTGTTATTGATAATTTATGTGTTAGGCGTATTGGTAAGCGATATAAACGTAATCACGAATGTATAATCTGTGCAAAGAGCCACAGAAGAACGAGGGGTGCCCCCAGTTGTTGTCAAGGTTACAATGCACAGGCACCTTCAAAACTGTACACAGATGTAAACTGTGAAGCTAGAGAGACACAGGGCCGATTTTTATCAGCCCTAATTTTTTGTGTCATTCAGGAGAATTTATTTGCTTTTGATGTGTTTATACATTTTATGCGCGACACTGTACAGTTACGTAAGTGTGTGTTGCGTATCATGGTGCTGTAAAAGAAATAATTAAAACGCACTGCACCTGTATAATGTTAAAATTTGTTGTTTTTTTTTTGGGGGGGGGGGGTTGGGGGGGCTGTGACGGACTTAGCAGTGGACAGTTTCCTTCACAGTAGACTACTCTGAACACATTTGTTTCAGCAGCGTATCTGTTTTTTTGTCCGTCAGTAGAATTACCAAGCGGCGAAAGGTTTTTCTATTGACGCGTGTTAATGGTAAAACGCTCTGTAGTGTTCACAGTATCTCCTGAAGCTAAAGAACAAATGTTGGTAATTGTCTGCATGAACTATAGCTGACATAATAGTGCACTTTAATATTTCCGCAATTTCTTTTTTGTTGTTCTACGTCCCAAATTGGGCTTAGGGTGTCTGTTTTAATGTCTCTAGACCAGACACAGACACACACGCACACACACACACACACACACACACACACACACGCAGACACACACCCGGTAGGACAACTCTGAACGAGTGATCAGCCCGTCACAGAGGCCGCTATCTACACGACACACAACAAACACAGGGACGGACATTCATGCCCTCAGCGGCATTCGAACCCGCGATCCCAGCAATCGAGCGGCTACAGACCTACACGTTAGACCGCACGGTCACTCGGATTGGCGCAGTTTTGATGTGCTCGTGTTAAATTACACATACTCTTTACTTATATTCTTCTGACTTTCAGGGAATAGAACTTCTAAATACAAAGTTCATTAGAATTTAATACTGATCAAAATTTCGTCTACAGACACACACAAATGGAGGATCTGAGAACTATACACAGTGCTCAGTCTAAGTTCGGTGATCTACATTGAGGGAATAAGGACGTTAAGAGCCTCTGAACTATGTGTATATGGCAATCATTATATAGAGGAGGAAAGCACACATATCAGATCATTGATATTAGTGGGTTTCAGGTGATTTATTTATTATGTACATGAGCCTCAATCTGTCAGTTGCTATAGGATGTGTTTTTGTGGATTAGAAGACTGGGAGTCGATGTCCGGGAAAGGCGAGGGTGTTTCAGTTCCCTTTGTCGTCCACAATCATTGTTCTCTGCATTAAATATGGACAGCTCTGTCTGTCGTGTTAATGTAAGGGCAGCGTAATGCTGACAGGCACATTGTTTCGGGTACTGAATTCAGGACGTGTGGAGCTGCAGCTCTGTACGACGTGGTGTTTAATGAAGCCCCACGTGTCTTTTTTTTTTTTTTGGCGCGACAGCCCCCATTGGGCCATGGCTTCTTCGTTCACGAGGTTTCTAGAGCACACACAACGACACATCACGTTTGGTAGGATTCTTCTGGACGAGTGATCAGCTCGTCGCAGAGACCTCTACCTGACAACACACAACACTCACAACAGACAGACATCCATGCCGCCGGTGGTATTTGAACCCACAATCTCAGCAGGCGAGCGGCCACTGGGACCGGCAAGGGCCTAAATACAAGGCTGATTTGACGGTTAGCTTGCCTTGTATATCAAATAGATTGTGAGAAATATTTGGATCGTGATTAGTTAAAAGAGTATGGGTAGACCTAAAATGTATCATAAACTGCTAAATATGTACAAACACGACATGTGACGTCAAATTTGTTGACGGGTTTCGGACCCGCTGCATATATACCGTTCCTGTTCTTCGGTACATGGGACTTCAGGCGCCAGAGAATGTAATGTAATAGCCCTCGAGTCTTATTAGAGAATTTTTGTATTTTAAAATTACTCAGAACGTAATGTATAGCAATCTATACGTAAATGTGGCGACCGGTGCGTGGGACTGACAACCTTATCACCTTTGTGTGCTGATTGCCATAAAATATGGGAGCCTCAATCTCCTGTAACACCCAGGATCTCTCCAGAACTTTACAGGAATTGCTTTACCTCTACCTATACGTAATTTACAGGAGCAGGTCTGTTTTGAAATCAAAATTCCCCACCTCGCTTCCTGTGCTTAAGTCCTATATATCGCACCGCGTATTTTCGCAACGTCATCAGCTGGTATTTTTTTTGGCATTACAGCCCCTAGTGGGCGGGGGACCTCTGCATTGTCGACGCCTCATGATCATACTCAGATACCTCACGCTCCGTAGGGCTTATGTGGACGAGTGATCAGCCCCACGCAGAGACCTATACCTGACAATGCACAACGTTTACAAGATACAGACTTCCACTACCCCCGGCGGGATTCGAACCCGCCAATCCAAACAAACAAGCGGGCGCAGACTCACGCCTTATGCCGCGCGGCCACTGGGATCAGCCATCAGCTGATATAGCATAAAAGCTGGATGATCAGCTATTCCAGTTACTTTTAAATAATCATGATATCAGTCGCATACTAACAAACCCCGCCTTCAGCCTGTCCCTAAACTCAGGGACGCTGAATTGTAGAAACGCAGAGAAACGAGATCAAAACATCCACTGATTTTCCACTAACAATTCATATAATATAGGAATGCGTATAGCAAGTTCGGGGCCGGAATAGCGCAGTCGGTGTAGCGACTGCTACGGTATGGACGGTCCGGCCGTCGAATTCTGGTAAGGGGGAAATTTTCCACATCAGTCCAGAACTGCCCTGGGTTTCACCGAGCCTCCTATACAACGGGTACCTGGTCAGTTCCTGGGGTTAAAGCGGTCGGGGCGTGGCGTTAAACACACACCCCCATCTAGCACCGAGGTTCAAGAAAGAGTGAAACGTACCTCTACCCCCTCTCTTGGCCTTCATGGCCTGTTCTAGTGTGAAATTTACCTTTTCATATAGCAAGTAGAGAGGGTGTGTAACGGGGAACTTAGGGAACCTAAAATCTCGTATAAGGAAATCGGTCTAAACAGTGGCAAACTTAAGAAGCTTTAGTTATCTGACATTTACAGTGGGGTTAGAGGCAATACGTTGAAATGGTTTCGTGCTTTTAAGGTCTAAAGTTTTATGCGAAAAGCAAACAAACATAAGCCTTCATAGTTTTGACGGAAAGCTGTGCAAGGTCCTCAGATGACACTAAATGCGTGGATGTACTATGTGTGATAGACCATGGCAGTCATCTGCGATGTGTAAATTCTTTGAGGGGAATTATTTTCCAATTGGTGTTCGTTATTAACAGTTTATGTAACGAATGCAAATATTTATGTATCCCACTTGCTTGTATTTAAACATTTATAAAGTGTAAAATATACTTCAACGTTTAAAGATGTTTATTTAAACACCCTAGATCAACTTAGGAAATTTACTTTTGATTCCCTCAACATAGAGGACAAAGAAGGAACACTGACCAGTTTTAAGTTCAGTCTCTTCGGTAAGAAATTGAAATATCTGTCTTATTTCTTTTGGGTGATTAACCGACGCCTGAATTTTATGTGCCTACCTTTCGGAACATTCTTTTCCGTCTTCAAGGGCGGTATAAGCTTCCTGCCTACACCGCCTATGAAGATGGAACTGACAAAGTGTTTCGGAACGTCAGCACATAAAATTCGGACGGCGGGGAATCACCCCCAAAAAATAGGACAATATTCAGAACACGGCCAAAGTTTGAAATCAAGAAAAATAGAAACTGCTTTTTCGCTGCTCGTAAATGATTTGGCTAGTCTTTTGGTGTCGCCATTCCGTTGTGTTTTGATGTTTTGCTGACCGTGCATCCCAGTGTAATCTTAGTAATTAACCAACTTAATGCACAAAAACTGGTTTTATAATAAAATTATTATAAAACAAGAATTTGTGCATTATGTTGTTTAATTAGTAAGGTTCCGTTGTGTTTGTTACCGATGTTTATTTTTTTAGCGCGAACACAACTTTTAGAACGTAATACATTTTGTTGTCATATACTAAATGTTTCGGCAGTCTTTGTCCGCCATCAGGTCCATTATACAACATACACTTCGGTAATCTTTTCCGTGTATGTTGTTGTAAAATCTACATGAAGATGGCTAAAACGGGCGGAACATGTAGTAGATGGCAATTGAATGTGTAATGTTCTAAAACTTGTTTTTGCACTAACAATAATTACAGACATTGATTAGGTTAGTGTTGGGCACAAATTATAGCGTTGAACATAACATAAAATTTCGAAAGTGGAGTTATCTTTTATGCATTGTCGCGTGCAAAGGCCAGGTAATCGTTTAAACGCGACATAAGGCTGCTGAAAAAAAATCTGTGTGTTAGAAGTTTAAAATTGTCCTTTACAGAGCACTTAAAATAACGTGTTAAGAATTTTAGTAACATTAGGCCCTTGTTTGTGTTCATTGTTGAAACTGCTGAAATATATTAAATAACGCGTCACCAAGTAAAACCGAGAACTGCGCTCTTCTGGTCTGTTACGCAGCGAAAATCCAAAATTCTTGGCCCTTCAAGATGGGACGGTTATGTTGTCCCGAAACGTCGGTGAGGAATTGCCACTACTCGCTGCGCAAAATTACAGAAGAGTGCAGTTCTTATCTCCTTCGCGTCCAAAGCATGAAATCACGCAAAATATTAAAGAGTTTAAAATTCTGCTTATTCTTGACGCTCAAACCGGTTTAAATGCAGAAGGGGTCAATTTCGATCCTCGGTAACTCCAAATACGCGACAGACTTTCACGAGCTGTGCTGTGACGTCATTCGAGTTATTATTTTTTTTAAATGAACATAATAAAATATCGGAAAGGGAGATTCTAGCTGAACTGCAGGAATGCCAGAATCGCATTTATTGAAATTCATTACGTGCCCATGACGTAGAGTGTGATTGGACTTAGCTTAGCCATTTCGGTGATGTAATAAAAAGTAATAAGTTTCTTTTTTCATTACCTTTGTCCGCCGTAATGAAGGTGATTTCCTTACACAGCCTGTGTTCGGTAATTCAGAAGTAAATAAGAACCTTACCGATGGGACATAAGGACTTGTTTCATATGGCTTCCCCTACATCATAAATTCCAACGACGTCAATGAAACGAAACGAGGAGATTTTCTCAACTAATTAGGAAACATGTAAGCTAAAGACAAAGAAACCCGAAGTTGCTGGGGCCGTAGCTGTGACGGTTATTCTGTGTGTCTACACAGGAAGGGGTTTTTTTTTTCAAAATAAAATGTTTATAAAATAGTCGCTCCACGGCTTATAAGGACCGCAGTGACAGTTCATATTCCTTATCTCCCATATCCTTTAGTTATAACTTTGATTTAAAAAAAAAACGTAATTACACTTTGCAGTCCTGTGAGAAAACTAACATTCCCTTCGGAGTGTTCATCTCCGTCCTCTGTGAAGCATAATTTTTAAATACTTGGCGTTCCGAAGAATTAGAGAGTATAATTATTTAAATTCTTACGTAATGGAAATACTGCGGTTTTTTGAAGATGGTTAATTGCCCTGTCATGTCTAAATAGAGTTACTTAATGTTCATGCTAGTGTTATGCTTTCTTAGCCCAAACACGTCACACATAATAGATTTTATATTGTGTTGTAAAATTCAGGCAAGAAAATTATCTGAATGAAAGCAAAGTAGATGTGATGTAACGGACAGCCCTCGAACAGAAACACATTCGGATCTTAGTTTTAAGAGTAAAAAATGGCAGTGAGATTCAGCTGTATTGTTTTCATTTGTGTAATCATTATGGAAAATCCTTCACATATATTGTAACAAACAAACAAACAAGCGAACCAACTAATTAACTAACCAACCAATTAAATGAATGAATGGCCAACTTCGTGGGTTACCCTCGGCTGATCCGCATTTCATGGATCCCAAAGTTTCAGTACCATGTTCACAACATACAGCTATTTACGCTTGTGCTGGATGAGGTTGAATCCAGTCTACGTCTACACATTCTTTTAATTATCCATTTTAAAGTTATCCTCCCATAGCCACGTAGGTATTGGAAAAGATCGCTTTTCTTCAGGTTTCCCCATCAAAACTCTGTGCGAATTTCTCGTCTCTTCAGTATAAGTTACATGCCTGCCCGTCTAACTTCCAGTGATTTCATCGCCCGAATAATACAAGGCGCGGTTTACCACTTATGAATCTCTTCATTTTGTGGTTTCGTCAAGATTCTTTTTATTTCATTCCTTTTACGTCCGACTGTCTTTCTCAGCAACCAATTCTCGAACAACCTCAGCTTTTGTTTTTCCCTTATCATGACAGACTTAGTTTTACTCCCACACAACAGACAAAGTTATATCTCTGTATATTTTAATCTGTATGTTCTTAGCGTAGTAAATGGGCAGACAAGAACTCTTAGAGCGAATGGTGGCAGGCATTCCCTAAATATACCTACTGCGAGAAACACAAATATAATAGATGCTGTTAGGACTCTTGAGTGACCAGATTACTGATCAAATTCACGAGCTAATCGTGGAAGACCGCCGGATTTCGGCTAAATCAATAGCTGAGCAACTGGACATCTCTGGTGTGCGGGTTGGGTCCATCATTCATGAAGATTTGGACATGCGGAAGCTCTCCGCGAAGTGGGTCCTGAAATGCCTGAACGCGGATCAAAACCGCCAACGTTGCCAATCGTCTGAACAAGTTTTGGAATTTTTTCGACGCGATCCAAATGATTTCCTGTCGCGATTGGTGATCATGGACGGAGCCTGGTTATATCACTACAACCCGGAGACAAAGCAACAATGAGTGGGGTGGCAAGAGGCGGCATAGCGGCTCACCCCGCCCCAAAAAATTCCAAGTGCAAAAATCCGCTGGAAAATTTCTCGCCTCGATTTTTTGGGTTCAAGACAACATCCTCGTCACTGATTATCTTCCAAAGCGCCCAACTATCAACGCGGAGTATTACTCATCTCTGCTGGTGCAATTGAAGGACATTTTCAAGCAAAAGCGCCGCGGGAATTTCACCAAAGGGGTCTTGTTCTTGCACGACAATGCCCCGGCTCACCGGGCAGTTGCAACCCAGAACAAACTGGCCTACATGGGCTTCCAGTATCTTGATCACCCACCCTATTCTCCGGATCTGGCCCCGTCGGACTACCACCTGTTCCCTGGACCGAAAAAACAATTGAAAGGACGCAATTTTTTTGTCCGGCCTGGCAGTCATTGCTGCCGCGGAGACCTGGTTGGACGGACAAATTTCTGGATTTTTTTTGAGTGGCTTACAAAAGTTAGAGCAACGGGTTAAGAAGTGTACTGAGCTTCGTGGGGAGTGTGTTGAATAACTCGCGATTTTGCTCCCTGTAGCTTGTTTCCTTCCTGGTCGGGCTAAGGACTTATCAGTACCCCCTCGTATTTAATATAACAGATGCCATGCTGTAGTTTATTTGTTGGATTTATGCCCGTCAGTCTCTGAGAGCGGAGTACTGGTAAAATGTAACATTGTGCAACATGTAACATTGTGGAACACGCATTGTGCAACATGTAACTTTGTGCAGCATGTAACATTGTGCAACATGTAACATTGTGGAGCACGCATTGTGCAACATGTAACTTTGTGCAGCATGTAACATTGTGCATCATGTAACATTGTGCAACATGTAACACTGTGCGGAAAGTAACGTTGTGTAACATGTAACATTGTGCAACACGTAACATTGTACAACATGTAACACTGTGCGGAATGTAACGTTGTGTAACATGTAACATTGTGCAACACGTAACATTGTGCAACATGTAACACTGTGCGGAATGTAACGTTGTGTAACATGTAACATTGTGCAACATGTATTTCGAAGACACATACAATTTATACCACGTCAAACTTTTCACATACGCTGTGATCCCAAGAACTGTCAAGTTATTGCATGTTGGCCTGTAGCAAGTAAATATCCAGCACGAATGGCAGGTTTGATGAGAATTATTCTTAATACTTCACGTTAACAGGTTTGTTTCCTGAGGTTACAGGTACAGGTACAGGTACAGGTAGTTCAGTTTTGTTATGCAGATCGAATAGTGCTTTTACTGATTTATCAGCCTGTGTTAAACCATAGGTGCTGTAGGTTCGTGTGTGTGTGTGTGTGTGTGTGTTTCCAGCAGTTATGTTTTCTGAACAAAGTGACGAATTTTCATAGTTTTTTATTACCAACTGATGCACAAGATGATTGCTTTAAAAGGCTTAGTAAAATTTACATTAAAACAGCTACAACAGTCTAACTTTAGCAAGTTCATACAGTTCGCTCCCTGATGATGGTGATAACACCGAAAAATTTTGTGCTGTTTTAATGTATATTTTGATACTCCTAAGGCAATTCTCTTGTACATCAGTTGGTAATAAAAAACTTTGATAATAGCAAGATGCACGATACAAATGTGGAAAAAAAAATTAAAAACGTGACGGATGTTGTAACTCAGCAAATGTAGTGTGACGGGCTGTTTATCTTCTGCTGTGAAAATCTACTGGATAAAATATTTAGTAATTAAGGGCGGCCTTCCAAAACTGCAATCATTAACTTACAAATGTTCAGCAGTATAAAAGTATACTTTTGAGAAAATGTTTTTCGAAAATTTGTGTTCACAAAGAGAAACCTTCCGATGATGAATGTGTGGTTTTGTAGTGTTCGGAATGTGGAGTTTACATTAAAGGTTGTTGTTTCTGATACACTTAGTCCTGCTTTGACGTTTGCTTGAACTGACGCCACGGAACAGAGGCCTTCGGAAGCTAATAGTAATTGTCTAGTAGAGAAATTCGCTCACCAATATTTCCTATCCTCTGCCAGATTAATCCGGCCGAGACCTTTTAAAGCTTTTTGTAACACGTTCAGTTTTTCCTATGTGTGGTTTTCAGTTCTTCTACAAACCCCCAGGCTGGAGGGTCACCCCTTGTCGGCAGTCTTCGACTAATTATTCAACAAATCTGCTTGTACCGGCCGTATCTAGGGCCCGTCTTCTTCATTCGCAACCTTAGGACGCGCCATGCCGTAGATTATTATTATAATTATTATTTCTATGTTATCTCTTGTTACAAACCTTTTCTTCCTGGTACTTCTCCTTAACCGAAGGTCTTTACACATACTCTTGTATTTTAACTTTTTGTTTTATTTTTATTTTTATTATTATTATTATTATCATCATCATCATCATCTCCTTTATGCAGGGTATTTATACTTCTGTTCCGGAGGCAAACTATGTCCCTAGTAAATACAGTGTCCGTAGGGAATACAGTTATTATTATTATTATTATTATTATTATTATTTGATGTGTGATGAGTGGGCGTGCTGCTGACCACTCACCCCATTCTAGTGTCGCTGTCATGGAAGAGTAGAGCTATACCTCTACCCACCCTCTGGGCCACACCGGGCCTGTAACGTGAACACTTTACCTTTACCTTTTTTTAGTAATTGATGTGCCATAACTATTTTATGTCAAATGTGAAATACTGTTGAACAGTTCTTACATCTTATGTGTGTGCATTTGTGAGATATTTCTTGTCAAGTGTTACTAAAGTTCAATTCGTTTTCTCGGACGGTAAAATAATGTATGCTGCTTTGTTCTTATTTTCAAGATTATACCATTTTCTGTAAGCTGCAAAGTGCGGTTAGCTGCCTAATTGAGTCAGGAAGTAACGTTAATCGATACACAAATTACAAACGCTCCGAATTTTGCACGCGTAAGAGCTGCACGCGTGGATTGCGCGTGTTCTGGAAGGGACCTTACCGTCTTCTGTCTGTCACCACAAAATATCGTGGATATGACGACACTTGTCTTACTAAATCATGAAAACCTACAAGTATTTTGTGTCGAAATCCACTCAATGCGTTATTATTATTATTATTATTATTTAGCACTTTAGCGTGGTTGCCGTCTTTGAGAGTTAAGTCTGTATTGTTGACGATGCAGTTGCTGGTGCAGGTGTCCATTCAGGTGGAATAGTGCATGGTGTTCAGCATTTGGCTTTCAAAAACTACCTTAGGCATATTTGAAATCGGAAATTAATATCGCTAAAAACAGACTTGGTTGACGCTGAAGATAGACCAAATGGTCGTCGCCTATTTGAGAATGACGCACATCGCACCAATCGTTGCTGTAGTTTCAGTAGCGTTTAATGTAACGCGAGGTGACAAAGCACACCCTGAAGATGAGTACTGAGAAAAATGACATGTATCACGGCTGTGTATTTTTATTGCGTAATAAAGTGTTGCTGTGTCTTCCATCAACTTCATAAACCAGTAACAAAAACCAAATTATAAACGTTAGTATTGGATGAATCTTATGCGTATTGGGCCGTGCATCATCTTGATATTTGAATAAAGGTTGACCAACTAGATGACACTTGCTTTATTATCTACTGTGCAACATGCTTCAGACGTTAATACATCCATCTTCAGGAGCTTGCGACTACTTGTTGCGTTGTGTAGGCTGACTTGAGGCGTGCTGGTGTTATGTAGCGGGATTGTCTGTTGGTGATGTGGTATCCGAGTGTA
>Ga0131853_10020458_pt1 | contig 12017 bp, 11 predicted proteins | sample TergutLab28metaG_FD_92764 | JGI IMG/M metagenome (GOLD analysis project Ga0131853, IMG submission 92764) | Labiotermes labralis P1 segment gut microbial communities from Petit-Saut dam, French Guiana - Lab288 P1 (version 2) (version 2) | ecosystem: Host-associated > Arthropoda: Insects >...
ATGCCCACAGTTACTTTGACCTTTCGAGCTCCATATGGCACACCTTATAATCAAGTAGTATCCGGGAATATTGAGGGTGACACCCTTGAAACTGCGCTGGCAGCTCTTACAGATCCGATTCGGGCGTACTATACATTTACAGGTTGGTTTACCGCAACTTCTAATGGTATAGCATTGACACCCGACAGCATTGTACCGAATTCAGATACAATCTATTACGCACAATGGACTCCACCTGACCCTGTCCAAGTCACATTTGATGCGGTAGACGGTAGCCCTGTTCTGCAAGAGCAAATGGTCATTCCGGGTCAAACTTATAGTGCGGCTTTCGCCGCAATCCAAGACCCAACACGGCCTTTCTTCACTTTTGCAGGTTGGTTCACCCAACCTTTTGGGGGATTGTCAGTCACCGGGGCAACAACAGTTACGCAGACGATGGATCACACACTGTATGCACAGTGGACTCCACCGGATGCCATCACCGTAAGTTTTGATGCGCAAGGTGGGACTCCGGCTTTGCAATCGGCAGATGTCCTTCCCGGAGACTTCTACATCAGTGCTTTTGCAGCAGTGACTACCCCAACACTTTCAGGCTACACATTTCTCGGCTGGTTTACACAGAGCTCAGGTGGAGAGCCTGTTTTAGACGCAACGGCAATTACTAAGACAGTGGATCATATCCTATATGCCCAATGGACTCGGACGCCGATAGCACCCAATGATCCTCCCGGGCAGACCGGTTCTCCTGTGCCTCCTGATCCTCCGGTGCCGCCTAGTCCACCCGCATATACCCCTCCATATGTCTCCTATATACCTCCTAATACCTACGATGTCCCTAACTTTAGAGAAGATATCAAACTCATAGAGATTCATTTTTCCTATTTAATTGGTGTGGGCGATAATCAAATAAGTCCCGCAGGTCAGCTGACCCGAGCTGAGGCAGCAACAATTCTGCTCCGAATGTTATCGGAGGAGACCCTAGCGTCCTTCTGGACACTGGAAAACCCCTTCCCTGATGTGCCAAATAACGGCGGTGCATGGTTTTCAAATGCGGTGTCTGTGGCAAATGCCGCCGGATTAATCCAAGGTATGCCGGATGGTAGCTTCCAACCAAATCGCTTAATAACAAGGGCGGAGGCGGTCACCATTCTAATCCGAAAGCTGGATGAAAGCATGAAATTTATGGGCACGGCGGATCTGTTTTCAGACATTGCCGAACACTGGGCTCGTGATGCTATCAACTTAGCAGGACAGCTTGGTTGGGTAGTAGGATATGAAGATGGACGATTTAACCCAAATGCCACCATAACCAGAGCTGAGTTTGCCACTATAGTAAACCGCATACTAGAGCGCACGGCAGAAGACATTGACACAACGAATATGAAGATTTGGTCAGATAACTTAAACAGAAACAGGTGGTATTATTGGGTCATGCAGATTGCCTCAAGTGATGCCCCTGATGTGCCTTATCGCAACTGGGTTGCGCTTCAATTGCCAAATGCGAGACCGGAAGATATGCATAGAAATTAACTAACTAATTCGGACGCTTTCCTGTCGGTGCGTTACCCACGCTACCCCAACGCAATGCAGGGACAATCGCCTCGATTGTCTGCCAAACAAAACAAATCAGAACAGAATCCGAAAATATGCAGGGGCGACCAATCCGGCCGCCCCTGTTACTTATGTTCTCCTACTTGCCTACATACCCCTTGGCTGTTAACACGGTTTCAGCCTGTTTGAGTTTAGCCTCATTTACAAGAATAATCGGGCCGGTACAGCCCATGCCGCTTTGGGCATAGATGCCCTCCTGCCATAATGCACTTACAGCATCTTCGAGATCCGATATCTCAATGCCGGAAATCTCAGCTGTCACAACCTCTTTAGGAGGCTCCTTTACAGCTTCAGTAACCGCAGAGGGTGCATTTTTGGCGCGAATTGCCTCAAGCACATTTTTAAGTTTTGCTTTTTTTGCAGAAGCAAACTCACTTGTGGAAATATCCTTATGCTTTCCTCGAACCAGCTCTGCGGCAAACTCAATAGCATTTGCAACAACAGGTGTGCCTGACGCACGAGAGAGAATAAGCACCAGCTTATCGTAGCCATCGCCGATACCCGGGCCATAGCCCCAGCCGAGAGACTCATAACTACCACCGGTGGTAAATGAACTGAGAGCCTTCATCAAAATATTGCCCGTGAGCGGGTCAGTGACTAAAACGTCGCATGTTCCTGCGAGCATATCATTACCACGCATAACACTTCCCCCATCAGAGCGGCCTGACTGCGCAAAAGTGATGTTATAGCCATCTTTTTGAAGCTCTTTAAGAGCCATTTCAGCTTGACGTGCGCCATCTACATTCAAAATACCGACAGTCGGATTTTTAACACCGCTTGCCTTAGCCGTTATGATGCCATACAAAGCGTTTAGAACCATGCCCTCAACACGATCGACTGATGAAGTGCCGGTTGTTGCGGCAATATACATTGTTTTGCCAATGGCAGGTGTCACCACACGTCCTACTGTGGACACACCAATGGGGAACGGAAAGTGCATTGTTACCGCACCATCAGCCTCGCCGGTTTCAAGCATTTTTTCCATAATCTCATGAGCCTCACGCTCACAATCGGTATGTATAGTTTTTACACCATCAGCAGTTTTTGTGCCTATGTAAATTACATTTACGCCACGAGCTGCTGCAATAGAGGCTCCGGAAATCATATTATCCTCACCATGCTCACTGCCAAGACCTGTCAGTATAATTGTAGTTGAGCCGAATGAGCCGGTTTCCAAAGCAGATGCAATATCGAAAAAAGTATCTGCAATAATTTTTTCTACAGGTTTTGATTTTGCCATTACTGAGCACCCATTTTCTCAGAAAGCTCACGTAGAGCCTGTGCTATGAGCCTTTTTACGGTTTCCTCAGAAGCCACGCCGGAAGAATCTTCTTGGCCGCCGCTGTTTTTCTGCACAATAAATGAAACACCATCAAACAGATTTGTCATACGTCCGAGGAATAAACTACCCTTGCCGATAATCATACTGCGAACAATGTCTCCGGACATAATATCATTTCGAGCAAACCCCAAATAAGGAACGCCTGACGGAATATGCCCTTGTGTCGGAGCCCAACCTACCATACCGTGCTTGTCGGTAAAGGCATTTATATCCCCTCGCTCAAGTTCACCGCGCTTTACACCGAGAGCGGCAATCATTTTGTAATTTGAGAGAGGTACATCTCCTGCTCCGGCAGGTTTTGTGATGTCGGGGTTTTGCATCTCTGCTGAATATTTGTCAACATCAGCGAGTTTAATCCCCATCTTGTCAAGAGGGTCAGTGACCAGAGCTGTTATTACAGCCTGCGGTGATGAGCCACTGCCTACGGAATGTTTTCCTGTATATTCGCTTAATATCTCCGGGCTGATTCCGTCATTTTTTGACACAAGCACAGCAAAAGCACCCATTACATCTTCCAGAACAGGCAGATCCTTTTTCACATGATCCTTGCCATTCATGCCGAGCTTTGCAGTTGAGCCGCCCGCCGCTACAACAACGTTGTCATAAGTACCGCTGGCAACAAGTGCGGCAGCATGTATAACAGCATGAGCGGGAGCCGCACAAAAAGCACGCAAATCAGCACCTGATGCTCCGCTAAATCCTGCAATTTCTGCCGCAGCCTTAGCAAGATTGCCGCCGCCGCGCTGATTCATGTCGCCGACAGCTTCTTCAGAGCAGTCGATAACATAATCAATAGAATCCTTTTGAATGTTTGTAACACGCACCAGATGCAAAAGAGCCAAAGTACAAGAGGCTTTTGATGCAAGATTTTCATATATAACATGCGAAGAGAGATTTACGTCTATGTCGTGAGCTTTTTTTACATAGCCCACAAGTTTGCCCGCATGATAAATACCTTCGGCATGTTCTTCTTCTACAACGCGCTCAATTTCCGATAGATCAATGCCGTCGGAAACTTGTGAAAGAATGTCTTCGCCGATTAATGGATGCTTTTCAAACCTTGAACGCACATCATCTGAAAAGCTTTTTTCAAGCCTAACTAAATCAAATGCATCACAGGCTTGCATGAGCATATAAAACTCGTCCTGAGGCATTATTTCGCCAAATGGACCGAAGCGGTCGGCGTTTTGCAAGGGCTTGTCATACCATATGTCTCCGGCCTGAGCCATTTCAACAGGAGTTTTGGCACCGATATATACTTGATTGGGTATATAGGCGACAGCCTCATCAAAGCTTCTTAAATGCTCAGGTAGCTTTATAAGATACTCTGAAGATGGATTTACAATACGTTCGGTTGTCTGGGTAGTCCCGCTATGCACCAAAATGTCAGGGGAATGCACCAAAACAAAAGATGAGCCTTTGAGTACACTATTCATATATTTAAGAGCCTTTCAATTGAATCTATTGTGCTGTAAGGGCGTTGCTTGCAACGCCCTTACTTTTAGAGTGAATATTTAGCAAACTGGCTGCGGATTGCATCCATTTCCTTTACGATGTCGTCCAAATCAAGCACCATTTCCATCATGCTGACTTGTTCATCATAAACGCCCGCGTCTACTTCATTTTTTACTGCATCTTCGCAGATGTGATAACAAGCGAGTCCCAACGAGACTCCGGTGAGAGGTCCGGCGAAAGTGGGGTCTCCGGCTGTGACTGTTTCTGCGGCCAGGCCTGCGGCCTCGCCCTCGGCTGCGCCGATAATTACAATCACGTTCTCGGAGCCATACTGCTCCGAAAACTCCTTAACCCTCTTTTGATTCTCCAGATCCATCGCACCTGCCGCGGTTCAGACGAAGCATTCTGTAGATGAAAACACAACTTCTGCGCCGGTTGTTTTGATACATTCCTCAATCGCAGGGCCGGGTATTCCATCACGGTCGCCTATTATGACAACCTTCTTACCGTCAAATTTTCCCATTAACGATAACTCCTTTCTTAAATGTAAAACGCAAATATAGAATGTAAAATGATAAAAAGAGTATTAGCTAAATACATTTTACACTATATCAAAAATTAAACGTGCCGATTAATCAATGCTTCAATGTTTTGTTCGTTGGCATCGTCTTTTACAAGCTCTTCCAGCTTTGCGCCGTTTTCGTATATTGCAATAACAGGAAGCCCAAGAACTTGCTGACCTATTGCAACACGGCGTGCTTTTGATGTGTTTAGGGCAGTAAATTTGAGTTTTTCACCATACTTTTCAGCGCAATCATGCACAAAAGGCATAAGTGCTTGGCAGGGAACACAACCGTCCCCATAAAAATCTACAAATATTTTACCCTCTGCCTTCAAAACTTCTTCTTCAAAGCTTTCTTTGGTTAGTTCAATCATGATATTCCTCCTTAGTAGGATTGTTTTCAGAGCAAGGCGTACCCCCGATAAGTCATTTTACACCATTAATTTTACATTCGCAAGTAGTGTTCTGCTTGTGTTGCCGCAATTGCGCCATCTGCGGCGGCAGTAACGACTTGCCTAAGAGATTTCATACGAACATCACCTGCTGCGAATACGCCGGGAATGTTGGTGTTCATGTTTTCATCAGCCAATAAATAAGGCCCATCCATATTAAGCTTACCGACAAAAATATCGGAATGCGGGTCAAAACCAATAAAGACAAACACGCCGAACATACCATCATCTTCGTCTGCTTCAATGATACGTGTTTCTCCGGTTTTGGTATCCTCAACGACCATTGATGACAGAAGCCCATCGCCTCGAAGCTCAGTGACTACGCTGTTCCACATAAAATCAATTTTGGAATTGGCAAAAGCTTTTTCCTGTATGGACTTAGCCGCACGAAGCTCATCACGGCGGTGCACGATTGTAACTTTACGTGCAAATTCTGCAATATATAGAGCCTCCTCGACTGCGGCATCACCACCGCCGATTACATAGACCTCAAAGTCCTCAAAGAAAGCGGCATCGCATGTTGCGCAATATGATACGCCTTTACCGATAAAATCCTTTTCGCCCGGACAGCCGATAGGACGCGGGTGAGCACCTGTCGCCGCAATGACAGTTTTTCCTTGATACTCGCCCTTATGCCCTTTTACGAGCTTAATATTACCATCAAGTGACACCTCGGTAATAGTATCAGATACTCTCTCTGCACCGAATTTTTCTGCCTGGCTAACCATCCGCTCAATAAGACTGGGGCCGGTTTCACCGGGAACCCCGCCGGGATAGTTTTCGATTTCATGAGTGATTACAATTTGGCCGCCGTCCTTTTCCTTTTCGATAAGGAGAGTGCTAAGTCTGGAGCGCCCCGCATAAAGAGCCGCAGACAAGCCCGCCGGACCTGCGCCGATTATTATTACATCGTAAATTTTTGACATGAGTCCTCCTGATTTTAGAAAAACAAGATAGCGTATTCTCTGGCTTTAAGCATGACAAATATCACAGATACATAAGCGATATCATTTCGCAATTAAACATTTTGCACCAAAAAATCACATATACACTTTACCACAAAGACAATATAACCGTCAACCGATTCAAACGTTAAATTTTCAAATTGAAGAGGGTAGAAAAACATTGAAAAAAGGTTAAAAGGTAGTTAATTAATCCAGGTCAATTATTGTGTTGCGTTTACCGGGTGATTTTAACATTTCCAACGCCTTTTCTACATAGTGGCGTCGTAGAGATTTTTCTTCAGATAAGTTTAATCCGGGATTTCCAACAGGACAGGTAATGGCAAACCCACGCAAAATTCGGCTGGATCCAACTGATTTTGCAATATCGGCAACTGCACATATTTGAGCCACCGGGATTCCTGCTCTTTCAATTTCTTTTACAATCGTTGCACCGCAACGAGTGCTTGTTCCTCATGTTGAAGTCAAAATCGCTGCTGAAATTCCTTTTGCTTTTAGTCCGGCAGCAATTTGCTCGCCTTTTATCTTTGAACCTGACACAGATGCGCAGTTACCACATGCCATATACACATCAGTGGCAACGCTGCCCAGCTTACCTTCAGAAACTAATTCATTTAATGCATCCATTGGGATAAGTCTATTTGGATCTTCCATAACCCATGTTCCATCATAACCGCTGTGTATTACAAAGTGCTTGTTGCGCATAAGCGTATCCCAGTCGTAGCTGCCCCACGTTGTACTGCCATTTGGTTTAAGCTTATCAGGATTTTCTTCAGGGATAAGCCCACCATCACTGACTACTGCAAGCTTAATGTCGGACAAATTGCTTACCGGCGGAGCTGGGTCAACTTCATCAAATATAGGAGGCAATAGTTCGCTTTCAAAGAGTTCTCCACGAATTTTGCATAGAACCATTTCAATTGCACGATGTGCGGCGTTATCTTTTTGCTCTTCGTTAAGTATAATATCTCTTGGGATATATCCTTCTTCGATTGCCCCACCAATATGTTCATTTTTTAACATGCGCAACGCAATATTTGCCATTGTTGTTGCAGAAGCTCTCATACCGGAGGCGAGAATACCGGTCTTGACAATGTACGTGTCTTTACGGTAAAGGTCAGCGCCGGGATTTTCAGGATACATTCCGGTAATAGTAGGAATTCCAAGCTTTTTCTGTGTAACTGATGCAATCATTCCGCAGTTAAGACCGTAACGCCCGGCATTAAAAGCAGGCCCGGCAATAAGTAAATCGGGCTTTAATGTCTCAATCAGTGCGAGCCCTTCTTTTGCAGCAGACTCACCTTTTTCAGCAAAATAATTGTCGCCGCAGTAGATAGTGCCGACAATTTCGCACTCATCAGCCAGAAGTGTCTTAAACAGTAACGCAGGGCCTACCGGCTCATGTGTTAAAGTAAAGCCAACATTGGCCATATCTTCTCCGCCGACTTGTGCGAAAAACTGATTGATGTAGCATACTACACGCCATTTTCTTTTTTCCATTAAAATCACACATCCTTTATTAATAATCTACCGCTTTGCCATATGAAAAACCCACTTGACTCATAAGCCCAACCTGCTTCATATATGTTGAACTGACCTGTCCAATTGCGGGACTACCGCTGGCAATCCTATGTCCTTCAATAACACCATCGTCTCCGCTAAGATATAACGCATCCTGTGGACCACCCAATAGAACATCAACCGGAGGCAGAGTGTAGTTATGATAATAAGTTCCTGAACAAACGATGGAGTCAATATTTGATTCGCTAACCAGGCACTCAACGCTCAGATTACTCTTGCCATTAAGAATTTGGATTATAGGTACTGATTTGATGCCAAGCTTTTCAGCTTCACTTGCAATAGCACCGACACAGAGTGTTGAAGCGCCCCCAACGCCTTTTGTCACTATGAGCCCATCAGCGTGGAGTGTGTCTTTAAGCAAAGAGGCAGCCATTTTTGAGACCAAAGTACGTTGCTTTGCTTCAACTGAATTAACCGTTGCGATGACTCCGGAGAAATTCAAGTCTTTTCCATGGCGCCTAAAAAGCTCGACAATAATGGGGTGGTTTTGCAGCTCATATGTTGTAACACATCTATACCCGCCACACTGTGAAATTGCCCCATCCAAAATCTCTGTTGGCTGCATAATGAGCGGGAAAGAATCAGGAACAGCGATTCCGTAAAACATTGGTTCTCTGTAATTATGTGTATCATATTGCTTTGAATAAAACTGGTAGGAATATGCAATGCCCGGTAGATCAGGATATTGTATTTCGTTGTCAAAAAGTTCCTCGTGGTCAGGTTTTGCGTCAAGAGTTGCCTGTGCAAGCAATATACTTGTTTTATAGCCTATCCTCCGAACACTTTCTCTATAATCACGGAAATCGGCATCTTTTACCGCAATGGGTTCTATGACCAACTGAGGCATTTTTGCGTAAGGATTAATAGCAGCACATTCGCCACTCATATCAAACGAACCCCACTTTCGCGACCAATATGTGTTGTTTTGACAAAGTGTTATACCAGTACCCTCAACTGCGCGAGTGACACCATGACCTGCGATTTCGCATTCATCAGTCAGGACGCCGGGCCAGTCAACACTTCCGGACACCTTGCAGCGAGGCTGAACAACATCGACAACATTAATTATACGCACACTTTCGTTTGGTCTTGCAATGTCAAGTTTCAGTGTTTCAAAGCAGGCTTCCTGTTTTGCAAAATCGAGAATATCAGCTTTGCACACATACAGGATGCCATTTTTGAATTCGGTGAACTCTCCAAACTGCAAGTCCGTGACTTTTACGGTTTCCAACAATAGCTTCATTTAGATAAACCTTCCCATCTTGAAAAATAATTACATGATTTTCGCAAATAGTTTGATTAAATATTTCAGGCGTACGTAAAAAATTTTCATGTCCTATTGAATCTGTGCATCGTATTGCAAGGGTAATATATCGCAAAGCTGAGCCAGTGAGGTTATTTGCTCACCGTCATAATCGTCTGAACCTCGATTAAACAAAATAGCTCTGAAGCCCAAAGCCTTTGCAGCTAATATGTTTGGTATGCGGTCATCTACATATGTGCACTGATTAGCGGATAATCCTAGTCTGTCTAAAATGACTTTGAAGATACCTGCATCAGGCTTACGTATTCCAACAGCTCCGCTTACAACAAATGCGTCAACAAGTGGAAGCACTTGATGACTGTCCATAAGAAAACAGCACCAATCAGAAATATCATTAGAGACAATACCAATTTTGTAACTTTGCTTAAGTGCGTTTGCAATTGGCAAAAAATGCTTATCAATCGGAAACCTTCCTGTAAGATATTCAGAGTTAAGCTCAATTGGATTCCCGAATACGCCAACCGCTTCCCAAAATTCTCCTGATGTCATTTTTCCGGCACTTGCTGAAATAAAAGTGTCTTCAATTTGCTCTCCGGAAACCTTGGGATTTCTATCATGCACAAATGGAATTAACAACTCATTTATATCATCGTCAACATCAACGATAACACCCATAACATCAAATATGATTGCCTTCATTTTACACTTACTCCTCGTGGCTTAAACGTGTTAGGTTTGTATTTAGTGGTCTTGAGAGCTTCGTCCAACTTTTGAATATTAGTCTTGGCTTTGTCGGATAGTCGTGTTGCCATAACAGAATATAATACATCGACAACAGTCATTTGTGCAATTCTTGAACTCAGTCCGACAATTCGAAACTTTGTGTCCTTAGTCGCAGTGAATAGCTGAACATCAGTGACTCTGGATAGTGGAGAAATACCAAAATTAGATAGTGAAATAGTTGTAACACCATTCTCGTTTGCAAGTTGAGCAGCGTCAACAATATCTATTGTATTGCCGGAATGGCTTATAGCAAACAGTACATCTTTTTCTGTGAGAAGGGCGCACGAGGCTATTACTTGAAAAAGAGGATCAGTGAAGGCCATTGATGGAATGCCTAGCCTTGTGAGCTTATGATGAAGGTCAAGAGCAACAGAACTTGAGTTACCCATACCAATAACCATAACCTGCCGTGCTGACATGAGCGCATCAACAGCTCGTTCAATTGAATCACTTTTTAGATTGCTATGAGTGAAGCTTAGAGCATGCATTGTATTTTGAAAAACCTTGTCAACAATTGTTGGAACAGAATCTCCGTCAAGTATATCCTCTCTGACATTTTGAAGTGGGGTTACGATATCCTGTGCAAGCGTAACCTTCAAATCTTGATACCCATTGTATCCCAACTTTTGACAAGTTCGCACGACCGTCGAATCACTAGCCTGGCTACTTTCGGCAAGCTCTGCGACAGAAAAATAAATTACTTTCGCAGGATTTGCGAGAATATAATCAATTACCTTTTGTTCAGATTGACTAAAAGAGGGTTTTAGAGCCTGCATTTTTATTAAACTTGCAGGTTCCCTAGTATTATTAATCACAATATCAACCATCCAATTTATAAATAAAAATAAAATTTTGAAAATGTTTACATTATTTTAGCCAGTATATCATAGAAAACATTTTTTGCAATTGCATTTTTTGGTTTTGGGATATTTGTTGCTTAATTTTGTTGATATTGTTGAAATTTAATTTCAACTATGCTATTGTTTCATTAGTTCAAATGGAACGAGAGTGATTTATGCAAAACATTCGGATTTTAGTGTGCATGAAGCAAGTGCCGGAAAGCAACGATGTCCGGCTAGATTCCCAAAAATATACAATCAAACGAGGCAGCACAAGAACAATGGTAAACCCGAGTGATTGCGTTGCGCTTGAGCATGCATTGCGGATTAAGGCACAATTAGGAGCGCATATAACGATTATTACAATGGGACCTCGGACGGCCGCTTCCGTGCTTAACTTTGCGGCACTTAGAGGTGCTGATGAGCTTGTTTTAATCAGTGATGAAATGTTTTCGGGTTCTGATAGTCTGGCAACTGCAAGAGTGATTGCCGAAGCATCAAAGAAACTCGGTGGATTTGATGTTGTACTCGCAGGAAGGCGTGCAGTTGATGGTGAAACAGGACATGTGGGGTCACAGCTTTCGATTTTGTTGGGGATGAATTGCGTGACAAATGTCACAGATATTACTTCTATTGAATGTCGTGAGATAAACTGTATTCGCTTGCTTGAGGATTCACAAGTAGAAGTTAATATAGCCATGCCCTGTATTTTAACGATGTGTGGGAACAAGAGTGTTTTGCGTCCGCCGAGCCTAAAAAGCACGAAGAAAGCCTCAACAATCCAAGTTAAGTTGCTTTCGAATAAGGAGCTTTTGATACCGGAGGATATGACTGGAATTAATGGTTCGCCTACCAGAGTTTGCAGGGTGGCTGATGTAAATATGAAATCTCGTAAAGTAGAGCTTTATGACAGCTTATATCCCGGTGTACACGCGGTTATGGCGGCAATAAAAAGTGTTGATGTGCCGCTAAACCCAATTCAAATCCATAATAGCAATAAGCGGAAGGCTCATCTCGATGGAAAAATCTGGGTCTTTGCTTGGGAACAAGATGAGCAATCAGTCAGCACAGCAGAACAGTTAGCAAATGCTGTGAGGAACCTTGGTGCGAAACCATGTCTCATTTATGTTGGAAGAACGGAAAGAGCTGTAACGCTGCTTAATTCC
>Ga0131853_10020459_pt1 | contig 12016 bp, 7 predicted proteins | sample TergutLab28metaG_FD_92764 | JGI IMG/M metagenome (GOLD analysis project Ga0131853, IMG submission 92764) | Labiotermes labralis P1 segment gut microbial communities from Petit-Saut dam, French Guiana - Lab288 P1 (version 2) (version 2) | ecosystem: Host-associated > Arthropoda: Insects >...
CGCTGACATTGCGGGAGGAAAGGAAGCTGAGGGTGTTTGAGAATATGGTGTTGAGGAGAATATTTGGACCTAGGAGGGACGAGGTAACGGGGGAATGGAGGGGACTGCATAACGAGGAGCTAAATTATTTGTACTCCTCACCCAATATTGTGCAGGTGATAAAATCGAGAAGAATGAGATGGGCTGGGCATGTGGCGCGTATGGGTGAGTTGAGGGGGGTGTATAGGCTCATGGTGGGGAAACCGGAGGGAAAGAGACCACTGGGGAGACCTAGGCATAGATGGGTGGATAATATTAGGATGGATCTCCAGGAGGTGGGATATGAGTATATGGACTGGATTGGGCTGGCCCAGGATAGAAACAGGTGGCAGACGCTTGTGAGTGCGGTAATGAACCTTCGGGTTCCGTGAAATGCGGGGAATTTCTTTACTAGCTGCAAACCAGTTAACTTCACAAGAAGGACTCTGCACCATGGAGTGAGTAAGTAAGTAAGTAAGTATTGCCCCAGTCCTGAATTTCCTCACATGTTCTTCTTCCTTTGTAACATCTTTTGTAACCTCTTGTTTTCAAGTTGATTTTGTTTTATCCCATTGTCACTTTTATATTAATATCTCATATATAACCTTCTTTCCTTGATCTATTTTAGTTTATTCGTGAGATGTACCCACATGATATTGTTCTGTTGAGTGATTTATACTGCCTGTAATAATAGGCTGTATTCTGTGTTTCAGGACACAAGAAAACTATTGGCTTTGGTAAAGACAAAAATAAAGCAACTGTGTGATATGGATCTGTCACTGGATGAAGTATACCGTGCTGTGGTGAGAGGTCTGCAGTTTGGGTTAGCAACTGTGCCAGTAGCCTGGCTGCTTGACACTGCGTTAGGAATTTCCCCAGTCAGCACCTGTACAAGTTTTGGGCTTGGTATTTTAGTGGGAACTACATATACTTTCTTCCAGGACATGTATGAGGTACTGCTCAGAAACTTATTCATAAAATAATGTTGAATCATAAATGACAAAGCCATTGGTTAAACAAAAGTTGAAACATGAATCTGAATGGAGTGTATAAGTGTTTTAAATCCATTCTTGACTGCTTTGCATATCCCATTGGTGGTGATGGTGGTGTTTATTTGTAGTGGATGCAAATTTCTTGGTGCAAATAAATTGCACTACAGTTGTCACACTTACTTTTATTTGTATTTCATTAAATTATCATTATATCTAAATTCTTCCAAATAACAGTTTACATCTTAATGTTTAACCTTTTGGCGCTGGAATTATTTTTTTAATTTTAGCACATCCTGTATATAAAATGTGAATAATACAGGAACCAAATACGTTAGAATTATGAAACAAAATGCATTTTGAAAAGAAAAAAACGGAGAGTATATACCATGTTTAAAATATTCAGTACCTATATTTGTGAAATAAATATATAAAATGCAACTTTAGAGGTTAGCTGTGTGGTACGACCACTATAGTTGACATTAGGTGTCAAAAGGTTAACATCATGTAATAGTTTATGTTGCAATGAACAGGAGTATAATGAATGATTTCCTTGCCATTATCACAGTACATAAGGGCTAAAACTCAAAATTTACTTGAAAGATTGGGAAGGTGGACTTGAATTACATCCCAAAGCTGTACCATGTTACTTGTACATTCAGAGATTAAGAACACAATCTTATCAGTATCCATTCATTTTTTTACAATCTGTGCAAAGAATGCATAATAATGGAAGCAGGATATCATGTAGTATGTTGTGCTAAATGGTAATGAGGCTGCCATGTGATATGGTGGTGATGTTTTACAGGTATCTCTGGAAGAGAAGGGAGTTTTGGTGACTGGTTGTGACACTGGCTTTGGACATGCCCTTGCTCTTCAACTTGCTGATCTGGTACAGTACTAAACAAATGCATTTTTAAGCATAATAGACAACCCAAGAACTAATGTGCGAATGGGATATTACAGTGAGGTTTTGTGCAAATGTGAACACAAATGGAAGAGTCGGTTCCTCCTTCAGTGACCCGTAATGTGTCAATTTGCTACTGGGAAGTGCTGTTAGGAAAACTCACAGTAGATAGAGAAAGACAATAGTCCACATTCATTTCACATTTCAACCTACCACTGAAAAGCTACATAGTTAGTGGAGTTATAAACCCTTATTAAATAAACCAAGACATCAGTCAAATAAATCATATCTTGTAGTTTGATGAGACAGTCATGATAATTGTATTACATTTTTTCCCTGACAAAGGCATGAAACTGATCATTTCTCATATGCTGAAACAAAAGGCAGAAAATGAAGCCTAGCTTCCATGCCCTTGTATGCCATTTTGACACTGCTTAAGCAATGAAATACCTCTGTATATTACCTTTACAACTCACATTACATTCCCACCAGAATTATCATGCTGTCCAGACATCTGAATTTGGAAAATTTAAGCTGAGTGTCTGACACTGTCCTCATATAGTGGTTCCCAGGTTCAAATCCAAGCCATGAAAGTTTCCTTCAGAACTTCCAAGAAAATTCTGGAATAAAACCTTACAATAGGCTGTGACTAATTCCTTCCTTGTTCTTTTCAGGTCATTATTTACTAATCATAATTCTGTGCTATATAATCTGAGCTAATGATAGCATCATTATCCCTTCAGACTTTGAATTCTTGAAGTGCTGCTGGGCTCAATGTACAGTGTGTTCATGAATGGATTTAAGGGTTAAAAAAGGAATAAGTAAAGTAACTTGATAGCCATCATTTCCAGGGTGCAGTGGTGTTTGCAGGATGTCTGAAGTCACAGGAGGGTGATGCAGTACAACTGAAGAACCACAAGAACATTCACGTGGTGCAGATGGACATAACTAAAGATGAGGAAGTGACAGCAGCGCTTGATTATGTCTCTGGAAACCTTCCTCGCAAAGGTGAAACCAAAGTACCCAGATAGTGTTTGAGATTTTCACATCAGTGTTGATTCATATTGTGGTGTTCTGTGTTAAGACACAGTGTAATCTGGTAGGTGGTTAGCAATATTCTGCAAAAACAGAAGTTACATATACCTTAAATATGGAGGCAGTATGTTTGTCCAGGAAACTGGTAACCATCAATCAGATTATGACCCTTAAGTCTATAGTATGAGCATAACCGCATATTGTCTTCGCTGTATAAAGAAGTGGCTTTTAGTTTATAAGTTATTTTACCTTTTTTTTATTATTATATTTATCCAATACATGCACAATATATGTTAACAATTATCTGTTTCTTACAGCACTCCTTCATGTTAACATATATTGTGCATTTGTTGGACTAATATAATAAAATCTACAAAATGAACAGTATATACTATATCAAGATTATGTCTTACCTTGTTACGGGTGTAAGATGTGGTGTAAAGAGTAAGTAGCCTACATAGCATGTACCCTTGCATAGGTCCTGGAATTAGCACATGCTTCTTGTTTTCCTAAGGCCTGTGGGGAGTAGTGAACAATGCTGGTTGGAGCACTTTTGGTCACGTGGAATGGGTGCCAATATCTGTTTGTAGCAGAAGCTTGGAAGTTAATGTCTGGGGTATGATGAGAGTTATTCGAACTTTTCTACCTCTAATCAGGCACTCAAAGGGTACGTATATATCACATAACCAAGTCCTGTAAAACATATGTCTTAATCTAAAGGAAAACCCCACTGTCAAACATAATGGTGATGTTATTGATTACTTATTAGCTATTTCAGTAGATGTGCAATAAGATAAGAAGTTTAGGATGAAGAGTACTCTTCTGGGGTATGATGCCACTTTTTCTGGTAGAAATCCACCAACATTTTGATGGAAATGACTACCTTCGTCTTTGTGGTTTTTGGTCATGTATGTTCAGGTACCAGAAGAGAAACTCAGATTTTACATATTATTGTTTTGTCACCTGACATATGGTGTTTTACATAACGTTGTATTTACAGGAAGGATTGTGAACATGTCCAGTGGTATGGGACGTCGTTGTGCTCCGGGCAGATCAAGCTATTGCATCACAAAGTACGGAGTGGAGGCACTATCAGACTGCTTGCGCTTTGAGATGAGACGGTGGGGTGTCAGCGTTGTCATTGTTGAGCCTGGAAATTTTGTTAATGGTATTCACACCCTGATTTTGTACAGTATTGTTTCGGTTGAAGTATAATATCCCTCTACATACAACAAGCCAAACAAACTACAAATGAGAACTGTGCTCTTCACTTCATGGCAGAAACCTGAGATCATGCAAACAAAATACAATTAGTATTTTATTGAAATCATTCAAATCTCACATACTTTTGAAGGTTTTCATCCACTAAGTTTGTTTGGACCACTTAGTATGGGATCACATTGCAGAATACTATCATGTAAATGAATATCTCAGAGAAATATGCACTGAGGTAGATGGAATTATCTAGGATTATGTCCAGTTATACTCTTTCGTGTTAGTTTTGTTGATCCTGAAGGTTCTGCATAAACAGCCACCATAAATATGAATTAACTGGTGGTCTGCACCAGGATATTGTGTAGTTCCAGAGATTGTTACCAGCATGTTGGAGAAACTTATATCTGTGTTGAAGACAGAGGCACCAACTTTGTATGAACCTATACAGTGCCATAAGGCTGCAGACTTAACCTTCACTTCCATGAAAACCTCAAATCTCATCCACCATAAACAAGAATATTGAACTGTATTCATCACTGTTTTTACCTTGTTGAAGTTAGGATATGTTCATATGTGCACTGAAACTGTGCTTTATTGTAACAGCTACGGGTGTGTTCACTCCAACCTCAATCCGTAGGGATGCTGCTGAGCTCTGGAAGAAAATACCTGAACCAATTCAGAAAGACTATAAAAAGGAATATTTTGACAGATTTGTTAGCAAAATGATAAAGTATTCAACATGTGGGGTAAGTTACACAGCAGAACCCCTTATTTTACATCCCTGCATTTCACATTTTCCACTACTTAATGCACTTTTTAAATGGTCTTGGGCAAATGTCGGTAATACAAATGTTTCCCCAATTTTATGTCATTTTTAGGTAATCCCCCCCCCCCCCAAAGTAAAAGTGGGGTTTACCACAATTACTGTTTGGTTATGAAAATAACGTGACACTCCTTATCATGACTGAATCTTTAAGGTAAGAGGCCACCTGTGAAACATAAGTATTAGAGGGGAGAATAATAATAAAATGTATCTTACATAAGTATGGTGTCTCTTTTGATAGGATAATAAAATCTAAGAGGCTGCAGTAGCCTAGACATGGAATGCATATGGAAATGTAGCATGACAACCTTCTGGCAAAGACCAAGGAGGAGGTTGGGGGATATAATTAAGATGATCCTTAGGAAATTAGACTTTAAGAATGGCAGATGGATAAGTTCATGTCCAATGGTATTAGCTGAGCCAAACTTTGATGTTCCATCTTAGTTAAGGTATGAATCTGTGGGGACGGTTTCAGCTGGCTCAGAAAGTTGTCGAGCGGCAACATTATGCGAACCTCTGGCTTTTGGAAAATAAAGGAATGTCTTCACCAGCTAATTTAGAGCAGTTGCATCACGGTTTAATACTATTTATTTGGGATTTTTTCATTGCTCTGTTTGTTTTTAATATGACAGCTACTATGTTTTTGGGATGGATGTGAAGAGTGTGACTTGCTGTCTTCTTGGATGTGAAGCTGTGTAGCTAGGTAGAAAGAGATGTTTGCTTCAGAGGAATGTGCTGCCGCCATCTTGAGGCTAGTAGGTAGAGGGTACTCCTGCACCCTCAAGATGGAAGCTGCACATTCCTGAGAATGATTGGCAACTATCTACATGCTGACATGGCACCAACAGTTACTACTGTCAGAACCCAGAATCTCACAGGATATGGAGATATTCTGACTGTTCAGCACACAGTTCATGTATTTGCTCTCTAATAAAACTACCTAGGGGCTGAACAAAGTTGCAATATTCACATTCTGTCCACATGAAGATGGACACAGAACTCATTTCCAAATCATTGTTTTGGTATAAAGGTCTAGGATGATGGACAAACTCCAATATAGTTGTAAACATTGTATAGCAACAGTAAGATAGCTTAAGAAATGTCGATATTATTGCTTTTAACAAACTGCCACAGGGTTACCACTGTATGTTCTTGTTGGCTATCCATGTTGCAGACGACAGATAAAGGCCCTGTGCTGGATGCCTTGATTAAGGCACTTGTGCACCGGTACCCCCATCCGCGCTACCAGCCCATGGATTGGTACTTCAAACTATCTGTCTGGGTTAACACTCACTTGCCAGAGTGGGTGTTTGAAACTCTGTTCACTTAAGCATATACATGGATTACACATATCATTGGTGCATGTAGAATCTCCATGCTTCCTTGTAAAGTAACTGGCATTCAAAACAGTTTTGTGGTCAAGAAAAGTGTACGCAGCCATTAGTTATAAATATTTCATATCTGCATCTTGTGTAATATTTTTATGGTATTGTCTCACTGTTAAGTAGCACTGCCATACAGGGGCTCAAAAAAGTCTCTCAGAAATTGTATGTTGCCTCTGTCTTTTGAGTTACTTATCTTTACTAAATTTTATATGGAAAATTCCTACTTAACTCTTAGTGGAAAATCATAAACATGGGAGAGTTGACTTATTGTAAGGGGCACTTTACTTGAAGCATTAGATATTATATTAAACATTAATATTTTTCTTCATTGCAGTACATTTAAGGTAAACTATAGGAAAAGTGTCTCAGATAAAAGAAACATATCTTCGTAATTATTTTATTTTATATACATATATTTACACAGTTTGGCAGAAAGACAGAAGCACATAACTTGTGAACACAAATTATGGAGTATTACCACAGTATTACACCAGCCAGTTTCATAAGCTGTGTGTTCATGACAGAATGAACAGAATTTATTTTTAATGTGTCGTCATCATCATCATCATCATCATCACCACCACCGCCACCACCACCATGTATCTTTCATGGAGTTGGGCCACTCGTTGACCCATTCTGGTCTCACGTATCCAGAAGTCTCTTCAAAGATCTACCATGATTCCTTGTGCCAGTTGGGGAGTAGTATTTCATTACTCTGGGTAATCTATTTCGAGGCATTCTATTAAAGCAAGTGACGCCAGAAGAATAACAGCAGCAGAGATGAAATACATGAGAAGAACAGCAGGATACACTTGGACAGATTATAAAACAAATGTACAAATTTCAAAGGAGTTAAAAATAACACCAATTTTGGACAAATTACTGGAATTTTTAATGTGTGTGTCAAGAAAAGTATCCTTACCCAATCAGTATTTGGTAAAGACAGTGCCTTTTATTGCAAGGCGCATAGTTCAATTTGAAACTAAGATCACATATTTTAATAGGACTTAATGCCCTTGCACATACCCTCAACAGCAGGGGCCAAAACAGTACTTTACATTTGGCTTTAGTACCCACTGCTGCTACAGTAATGTGTAATGGACACACAGAAAAACACTGTCCAATTAAATGTACATACTTTTTGTCTGCAAGGGAAAAACATCATCCCACAGTGACTGAATACTGCTCCAGCCACAGCAGAAATCTGGAACTTTGAAAAGTTACATCCTACAGTATCTCCACCTTTTATTACATAAGTTTAGCTACTGTCTAATGTTAACAATAGACTACTGAATTTTGTATTTGGCACTGTGCATTGTAATATAATTGTACAATATAAATGGTGCATTTTAGTTTATATTGTGTAAGAAGTAGACTATTGCTCTGTGGCAATGCCACTTCACTGTATAACAGAATAGGTCTTTGTTCGTGTCCCCGACAGTGCTTTGTAATTTGAATATCGTCCATTGTCTACCAAAATAAACTTCAACCAACAAAATAAGAGAAACAAACTATTTAAAATCTTTTGGAATGTAATGCATCAAGTGTGTTGAGAAACAAATCACCACCATCACTTTATGAACAACAAGAAAAATAATAATCCCATTATCACCATAGTTGCTTTTACTATTAAAGTAAGAGTTACACCTTTTATCTGAACAAGCAAGCTATGAATTGCTGTCACTAACTTCTCGTGGAAGGAACCACAGATGTGCGCCACTAAATGACAGGGATGTTCTGAGAAATGCGTTGTTAGGCGATTTTGTTGTTGTGCGAAAGTGTACTTACATAAACCTAGATAGTACAGTGCAGCCTAAACACATAGGCTATATGTTATAGCCTATTGCCCCTAGGCTACAGACCTGTACAGCATGTTACTGTACTGAATACTGTAGGCAATTGTAACACAATGGTAAGTATTATAATATTATATTATAATATTGTAATTTTATGGGACCACCGTCGTATATACAGTCCATTGTTGACTGAAATGTGGTTATGCGGCGCATACCTGTATATTAATGTTCATATGCAAAATATAAATGGAAAATTTGACTTTGTATGGGTGGTGTTGTTAGAAGTAATGGCTTGTAAGATATTAGTCTAATGGTACCATAATAATGAACAATACTTTCTTTTATAATTTACTACACACAGTGATGACAGTTCCTATTGGGATTGTTATAACATGAACATCTTAGAGGCCTGTAAAGTCACAGTCTTCAAATAGAAGTCACTTGTACCATGCAGAAGGAAGCAGCATGTTCTTCTGAAACAAATGTAGGCAGACTCCTGTAAGACTGCACAGTAACACAGTCCACAAGACTGAAATATGAATATATTACTGGTAATTTTATGTTTATGGTTCCATGCACCTCTGATCTGTATTAATAATTGTCCAACGAGATGCAACACAAAGCAGTCTATTTATTAATCTTCAAGTTCACTCTACATGTTTTGGGTGTCAACCACACCCATCATCAGGAGTACACAAAACTGTAACTACAGCCTCCGGTACTGGTCGTATTTTTTGTGCAGCTACCTCCCTCCAACGTGGCCAGTTGGCCACGTTGGAGGGAGGTAGCTGCACAGTACTGTAACTACAGCCTCCGGTACTGGTCGTATTTTTTGTGCAGCTACCTCCCTCCAACGTGGCCAGTTGGCCACGTTGGAGGGAGGTAGCTGCACAGTACCGGAGGCTGTAGTTACAGTTTTGTGTACTCCTGATGATGGGTGTGGTTGACACCCGAAACATGTAGAGTGAACTCGAATAATAAATAGACTGCTTTGTGTTGCATCTCGTTGGACAATTATTAATATATATTACTGGTACTTGCCTACTTGAACATGTTGAGCATACAGATGAGCAGTCACTGGTCGGAATTTCTGTGTTACCAAAGACGGATGAAATTGCAGTGAATGCAACATACAAAATCTGACCAGAGAAATATAGGAAAAATTGGTAAAACTATGGATGGTGCACTATGAATGTGTTGTGCATGGATAACAATAGGAGTTAGTTGCTATTTCTGGGTTTCTGAACCATGTAGTGGTTTGAATGTTCCAATATTTCAGAAGAATGTACTGCCTCCACTTCAGGGTGACTGAATACGGTTCGCATGATCTGCTGAGGTGGTCGGGAAGGAGGAAAGTGTCTTACTGTGAAGTGTTGGTAATTGCATGGAACATGAGAAACCACAGAATGTCACATTATACAAAACGTAGTTGGGAATAGTCAACCAGTACAACACAAGTGCTTGTGTAAGGACATGGAAAAATGAAGATTTTGTCATAAGATCACTTGCCCCAGTGGAAATGCGAAGGGAAGTTGATCATGTATCAAATGTACCGGTGAGACGTGAGGTACAATGGAAAGATGATTTGTAGCCTCCTTAAGGCACTGAATGCTAATAGTAAGAGAAGGAATCACAGAGGATAAGGAATGAACGTCACAGCCACTTTGTTAGCGACATATTTGGTTTATCATCAACTAGATTGTATAGGAATGAAAAGCACATATTTGAGGCCTCAAATCCATTTGTTTCTTTCCATGTACAGCATTCAAATGATATTTCATATGCTCTCGCCTCACAAACTCCTTGGCACAATACTCACATTTAAACTGTCTCTTTCCAGTATGTACAGTAGAATGATCTTTCAAGCGAGCCTTGTTGGCGAAAGATTTACCGCACTGTAAACACAGGAATGGTTTATTTTCTGAATGAGTTGCAATATGAACTTTAAGGTTCTGACTCTGTGTAAAACTTTTACCACAAACTGTACATAAAAATGGTTTGTGGCCTGTATGGACTCGCATGTGTTTCATCAAAGAGTCTCTTCGTCCAAATTCCCGGCCACACTGTGTACAAGCAAATGCCTTTTCACCTGTGTGTCTTACCATGTGTGCCTGTAGATGAGAAGGGCGAGCAAATTTCAGTCCACACTCAACACATGAATAAGGTTTGTTTCCTGTGTGGATTTTTCTGTGAGTAAGAAGGCCACTCTTTTGCGTGAACTGCATACCACATTCTTCACAGTGATAGGGTTTCTCACCAGTGTGAATCCTAGAATGAATCTTGAGACACTCTTTCAGTGCAAATGTTTTCTGACAAACATCACATGAAAAAGGTTTTTCTCCAGTATGTGTTAGCATATGATTTTTAAGATGTTTTACAACTGTGAAAATCTTCCCACAAACATCACAAACAAAATTATGTTTGACCTTCATCTGGTTTTTTGTATTGAATGTAATGTCATGTTTATGATTAGCACTATTTCCTTTTACATCCACATCATTTATGTCATTCACCAGTGGATCAGTCAAGGAGTTGGAGCTACTGAAGTCAGTGCACAACCTGCAAAGAAAAGTCACTTAATGTACTACTACAGAGAGCAAAAAACCATTACAGGCCCGAGGTGCCCAGAGGGTTCCAGGAAGTTAAGGTTCCCAGATTATGTGACAATGGCCCAGAATGGTGACAAAGTTGTCAGCCTTATGTACCGGCCGTTTTTACCCCCAGGAAATACTCCTGGTACTCGTTTCTGTTAGAGGTGGAGTTGACCCCAGGGCCATAGTGTGATCGGAAGGATTATGTCAATGAAAAATTCCAATGATACCGTCTGGAATCGAACCAGTGACTTTCCGATTTGTAGCGCAGCGCCTTAACCACTGTGCTACTGTGGTCCCCACATGGAGCAGTCCATACAAAATTTTGATGGAAAAAAACCTGGTTTTAACAGAGTTTCTTGGAGAAACAGATGTAAATGGAAGTACGGTACACCGTTCCCTCACCAACCACAGGTTCTTTCAACTGTGGTTTCACACAGACACACACACACACACACACAGATATATATATATATATATATATATATTTATTTATATGGGCAGTTTTGTGAGACCATATTTCTTCAAACATGGCAAAATAATTAGTGTATACCCAGTTTAAAATTGCCTCCCACCCCGTTCTCAGCATAATGTGTTATTCACTTAGCATTCAATGCTTAAACATATTCAGTCTGCTGCGCAGCATACATTTGCACATCCCCTTTTTCTGTGTGTATGTTCAGCATACATTTTCTGCTATTCATGGACTTGTGTTTAATTATTAGTGCAGAGATCAGTAATATTGTGATTCGAATGCCCCTAAGAGTGCGTGGAGCACGAAAAGTGAAAAGATAGCTAAAACACAAGAAACAAGGCAAAGGGCATAGCAATGGAACCATCATATTTCATTAATGATGCTGATCTCTTAGTAGAGTATATTCTCCTGTTTAAAACAGGGATGGACAATGTATTACGTCCTTATAAAGAGATGCAGAAAGATCTATGAACAAGAATGTGACACCAACTATTCTTTCCTTCTTAAGCTTATTGGACCGTGTATCATCTTGATATTTGAATAAAGGTAGACCAACTTTGATGACACTTGCTTTATTATGTCAATTTACTGCTCAACATGTTTCGGATGTTAATACATCCATCTTCAGGAGGTTGCAACTATTTGGTGTGCTATTGTGTAGGCTGTATTATGCTGACTTGAGGCGTGTTGGTGTTATGTAGCAGGATTGGCTGTTGGTGATGTGGTATCCGAGTGCAGGCTGAACCACTACTGACCTGTTATTTGTGGACCGTGAGGGTTTA
>Ga0131853_10020460_pt1 | contig 12016 bp, 6 predicted proteins | sample TergutLab28metaG_FD_92764 | JGI IMG/M metagenome (GOLD analysis project Ga0131853, IMG submission 92764) | Labiotermes labralis P1 segment gut microbial communities from Petit-Saut dam, French Guiana - Lab288 P1 (version 2) (version 2) | ecosystem: Host-associated > Arthropoda: Insects >...
ATATATTACTGGCAGGCTAACCATGGTGATTGGCTGGTCGCAGAATCGGTTGCACAGGAAGCCAGGACTCTTGCCTTAGGTCACTCGGAAGTTGTAGCTGAACGGGGCATGATAACGGATCGCAATTTTACGCCCCTTGCACTAAGCCGACCTGTTTATACGGTCTTTGTCGATGTGCGGCTTGCTGCCATACGCAGAAACCCTGCCGACCGGGATTTGATTCAGGAAACCATCGAGGCATTGTATGAGAGCTTTGACCTGTCTCGAGAATATATTGAGTCTATTTTCGCAACAGATTCAGATGGATATCTTATAAATGATACAAGCTACTATGTATTGGGTCGGGAAGTACCCGGTGAGATAGCAGTACCACTGGGTGAAAGCACAGCACTTCCCGATATTCACGCCAGAAGGAATACCCAGCGCTGGTATGCGGACCCGTTTTTTGCCCCTCATATAATAGGTTTTAGGCGAGGTGATTCGTTTCATGGTTTAGAGCTGATTTATAACTCTGAACTTACAGGCGTGCCTGGGCGCAGATACCGTACAGTGGACAACCATGGCAATCCTATAGTAACCTCAGAGCCGGTCAGGCATGGGCTTACTCTTGTGACGACCTTGGATTCATGCATTCAGAGGTTGGCTCAGGATCATGTTGACCAGACAGCCAGAAATGTACCCAGCCGCAATGTAGGGATGCTGGTAATGAATCCACACACAGGCGAAATTATCGCAATGGCTCAGTCTCGGTCTTTCTCTCTGGAAGACCCGGGTAACCCTGTGTATTTTACAGACCCAAGAATGCGAACGGGTTGGGATAATCTCGACCCGGAAGAACAGGTTTACCGGATGCTTAGTACCTGGTCTAATTTTCATATTTCCCATTCATTTGAGCCTGGTTCGATTTTTAAGCCCTTTGTCGTTGCGGCGGCTCTGGATGAAGGTGTAATCAGCCACCATGATGCCTTCTACTGTGCAGGGCATATTGACATATTGGATAGAAGAGTGTATTGCTGGTATCTCAGAGGTCATGGCAGTTTAACCCTTTCACAGGTACTATACCGTTCCTGTAACGTAGCAATGACCGAAATCAACCACCGGCTAGGTCGTGACGCATTTTACCGCTATCGTGGGTATTTTGGATTTGGTGAGTTTACCGGGATAGATTTGCCCGGAGAGTTTGACGTGGCTTCACCGGCAGTAATGTATCAGCATAATCAGCTCGGTCCTGTTCAAATGGCAACAAGTGCTATTGGACAAGGTTTTAACGCGACAACGATACAGGCAATTACAGCATTTTCATCTTTAATAAACGGCGGAAACCTTATGCAACCCTTTGTTGTAAGCCAAATAGTAGACCAATATGATAATGTCGTAGCCCAGAACATGCCAACAGTCGTAAGACGCACGATTACAGAGAATACCGCCAGCTGGATACGCCGCGACATGCAGCTAACCGTAACCGCGCCACTCGGAACCGGTACTAGATCCGCCATCCCGGGGTACGCAATCGGCGGAAAAACAGGTTCAGCCCAGCAAGGGGCTCGCGGGTCTGCAAGCGAAGGTTTAACTTTGACCTATATTGCCTACACTCCAGTAGAAAACCCAGAGTTTATCGTACTCATGGTAATCGACCATGTAGAAGACCGGACTCTCTCCAGCGGTAGAACCGTGGCTCCTATTGTTAGGGATTTCTTTGAAGACTTGATTCAGCTTCGCAGTATGCGCCCATCAGACGGGCCATATGCTGCCCAGTACTTCCAGCCAATGATTTCCGGCGGCGAGGTAATGTCGGACTTTACAGGCGAGAATGTAACCGATGTTGTTCGCAATCTTAATAATCTAGACCTTGACTTCCATGTTGTAGGAGGGGGCACGGTTGTTGTGAGTCATATTCCGCCCGCAGGCAGACCTCTTCCCGGTACTAACCCTGTCTTTTTGTATACAGACCCTGAAACCAGGGCTGATAACATGGTGCTGGTACCCGATGTCGAGGGTTTGCCTGTTGCTCAAGCAGAAATGATTATAAGAGAAGCAATGCTAAGGGCAGTATTGGTTACGGGAACGCGAAGCGGAGGCGACTCGGGAAATTATAGCCCTGGAACTGCTCAAGCTGTAGAAAGAGAGTCAGGGCAAGGCGCGCTTCCGACTTATATTATATATAGGCAGTTCCCCGCTCCGGGATCGGAAGTTGAGCCGGGGCTATATGTACGATTACGAGTAGAGAGATAAATCAATTCTGTTTTAGATTTGCTAAAGCAAGGGGAGAAGAAAGTGCGAGATATAAACGAACTACAGAGGCTAGCTGAGCAAGGCCATGATGAAAGCCAGTTTTTGTTGGGATATCACTATTCCAGAGGTCCAAACAAGGACATAGCAAAAGCCAAAGCTTGGTTGGAACGAGCCGGTTTAGCCAACAACCCTCGAGCACAGTATTACCTTGGCGAATTATGTGCGGAGCTGGGTCGAGGAGATCCCAAAGCCGCATACAGCCATATGGCATACTGGTGGGGTAAGTCTTCCGGGCATCCGTATTGGGAGACAATGGAGGGCATGGATGGTCGTGCCGTTTCAAAGCGGCGGCTCGTGTGGCTTCATATGCACGCCGGTTATGAAAACGCAAACCCGGAGGAGACCCTAGGGCTTCTTGGGGAGCTGGCAAATAAATATAGCTCGCCTCGCTCCGCAATTGAATTAGGAATTATCTATGCCGCTGGTTCTTTTCTGCCACTTTCAAAGCATCTGGGCGATGCTCCAATCCGAAAAGACCCAGAAAACGGCTTTCGCCTTATCGAGCGTGGTCTTAGAATAATCGAAAACGGAAGCAATGACATAGATTACAATTTATACAGCATAATTGGTGATGTGTACTTAGCTCGCGATGCCGGTAACCCAAGAACCGGGGAAACCTTACAAAGAGGTATTCTTTACAAAAGAAAAGCAATGGAAAGAGCCAGAAACACAAACGAAAACGCTGCAATAGCCTTGAAAAATGAACTTGTAGCCCTTGATGCTGAGCTTCAGCAAGCTCCAAGCCACACACATGAACCTGCCAATGTGCCAATCCTAGCCCCGACAAGGAACCCTGAGCTTGATGAAAAATTCAGACGTTTCCACGAGCACTTCGATAGCTTGAACTTAGACGGGAAACGTGATTTTATCACCAGTCTGGATCAAAAGCTGCAAGCAAGCCCCAACCCGGATTATCAGGGTTTTTTAAGAGAATGTGTAGAGAAATATAAACTTGCACACCGAGAAGCTGTGGCTGAGCGTCAAGGAGCAGCACAGCATAATGGGGGCGATTCCACACAGGTAGGCTTTATGGGTGGCGATATGGTGGCTGACCAATTTGCTGCAACTAACTCAGAATTTTTGCAGGCTCCTAGTAATATCAGGGAAAACCATGATCCTGGCTTCGAATCTCACGATACATCTCATCCAAGCGGTCATATGGCTGAAGATGAATACAGTAATAATTACAATGGATATCAAAATCCTAGAGTAGGGGATTATGATTCCGCCAGTTACACAGACCGCATACACACATATGGAGCAAGCAGTTCATTTTTGTTTGGGGCTCTCCTATATACGATCGGTGCTTTGATGCTGCCGGTAGCACTGTGGGCTTTTACAGACCATTTTGGGGTGGTTGATGCATCTCGTAGGTTGCTTGGATATGGGCTTATGGGGGTAGTAACAATTTTGCCTATATTGCCTATTTTTGCTCTTTGGATGATATATATGGCATCAAAATCACCCCGTGCGCCGGAGAGATCATTGACAGGGTTAAGTATTTTTAGAGTCACATTTTTTCTGCACCTTGCGATTATCATGGTTGGTGCGGCGTTGATGGCTCTGTCGTTTGGAGGGGATGGTCAGGCTCTTTTTGGGCTCAGTATTTTTGATTCACCACTCGACTTGGTAATCATCCTGGGCGTACTGGCACTTGTGGTTCTTTATGTTACGTTTTTCTATGGATCGTTGTTCTCTATGATTAAGGGGATACGGGATGGTATTTATTCCAATATGTTTGAGACTTTGACAGGAGTAGGGCCGTTCTCTGTTATCAATTATCTTGTGGGCATTTTAGTCATCCTCGGCGCGCTTGCGGTAATTCTTATCGGGGTTGCACCTGTCGATAGTCTGCCCATCGATATCCCGCAGCTTGATGTAATAAACGAATACTCTGAGCGATGGTTTGGTAACTCTGCAAGTATGGCTCTTTCTTTGATGGCTTTCGGTATTATTCTATCCCGAGCCGGATCCTTGCTATGTACCAATGCAGTCAATCAGTTTAGCTCCGGGTTGGGTGATGAGGAATATCCAGCCTAGGAATGATTGTAATTAATATCTCATAGGCTATACGGAACGATTGTCGGAAGGTTAAAGTCTATGAGACCTTCGCTGGGTATCAGGCGAAAAGCATTTTATTTGATGATTCTTTTGCAGGTGGCGATTCTTGCGCTTATCGGTCGGATTTTTTTTATACAAGCCTTTCGTGGGGAAGAGCTTCAAGCTCTGGCTTTTGAGCAGCAGACCAGAGATAGGCTTATAACCCCTAATCGGGGCAGTATTTATGACCGCAACATGGTTGGTCTTGCTGTTACAGAAACAGTGGCTTCCATTAGTGTAATATATGCCCAGGTACGTGACCTTCCTGTAACAGCCAGGGCTTTAGCGCGAGAGCTTGATATGGATGAAGCCGCACTATTTGACAGAATATCACGGCGTGTGGCTCTTGTACGAGTGGCGCAGCAAGTGGATATGGAAGCGGCAGAAAGAATCCGCGAGCTCAACCTACCGGGTGTGGTAATAGATGAGGACATTCGGAGAATATATCCTTTCGGGCATATGGCATCCCATATAATAGGATTTGTTGGTCGGGACAACCAGGGGATTATAGGGCTCGAGGCTAAATACGACGAGGTGCTTAGAGGAGAACCAGGTCGAATTTTATCGGAAACAGACGTGGCGGGGCGACAGCTACCCCATGGGCGGCAGTATAGGATTCCCCCAATAGATGGTTATGACCTGGTTTTAACCATTGACGCAGTATTGCAGGCTTACGCCGAACAAACCATTGAAATGCTGGTAACCGAAAAATCAGCCCTTCGGGGTGTTATTATTCTAATGAACCCACAAAACGGTCAAATCTATGCGCTGGCTAACAAGCCGGATTTTGATCTGAATGATCCGTTTACGATTCAATCCCCTGAGCTTGCCGCCGTTTGGGAGAGCTTCAACCAAGAACAGCAAATGTATGAGCTCAACCGGATGTGGCGGAATTTTGCAATTAACGACACCTATGAGCCAGGCTCTACATTCAAAATCGTGACATCGGCGGCGGCTTTAGCTGAAGGGCTTGTGACCTTGGACACGGTTTTTTCATGTAGCGGCTCTGTTACCGTAGGAGGAAGGCAGATAAAATGCTGGCGCAGCCCCAGAAGTCATGGTGCACAGACATTTTTACAAGGTGTGCAAAATTCCTGCAACCCGGTCTTTATGGCATTGGGAGAGCAGCTTGGGGCAGAACTTTTTTATGAATATTTATTAGCTTTCGGTTTCCATGAAAAAACAGGCGTTGACCTTCCAGGCGAAGCCGTTGGCATAATGTATAAGCCTGAAAATATTGGACCGGTCGAGCTTGCGACTATGGCCTTTGGTCAAAGCCTCACTATTACACCACTGCAATTGGTGCGTGCTGCTGCTGCAGTTGTAAACGGCGGATATCAAGTTACACCCCATGTGGGAATGAGGCTACTGGATTCGGATGGCGTGATCGTACAAGAAATCTACTACGAGCGAGGGGAGCAGATTATCCCCACCGAGGTAAGTGAAACTATGCGGTTTGTGCTGGAAACCGTAGTAAGCGAAGGAACAGGTCGTCGCACATACATACCCGGTTTTAGGGTCGGGGGGAAGACCGCAACCAGTCAAAAACTGCCACGAGGAAGTGGGCGATATATTTCTTCGATTATGGCCTTTGCGCCGGCAGAAAATCCTACGGTCGTGGCGTTAGTGCTACTGGATGAGCCAAAGGGGGCGTATTACGGCGGTCAGGTAACCGGACCTGTAATGCAGGTGTTACTTGAAAACGCCCTTCCACATCTGGGGATAATCCCCCAGTTTAACGAAATTGAAATGGCGGAAGCCGGTGTTGTACCGGTAGCCCTGCCGGATGTGCGAGGGATGGAGCAGGCAGAAGCTACTCGCGTTCTGAGAGAAATCGGGCTGGGTTTTGATATATCAGGAAATGGCAATACTGTTGTAAGTCAGTTTCCCATACCTGGGGAGCTTATAAATCAAGGGGAACGGATACTTCTATGGATGGGAACAATGGAATCCGAAACGGAGGCGGAAACGCCATGAATTTGAAAAGCTTACTTACAGGTGTTGAGCATGAGATTTTGCAGGTTGGCGCAAAAAAGGAAATATCTTCGATTGCCATTGATTCTCGCAAAGTAAATGCGGGTGGATTGTTTATTTGCATAATAGGCTTGACCGTGGATGGGCATGAATATATCGATGCTGCTATAAAGGCAGGAGCTGCGGCAATCATCATTGAGAAGTTTAGCAATATGGATTTATGGGCTGAAAACAGCGGGCGTATCAATCCACGACCGCCTGGCTATGATGGAAGGTTCCAAAATCGTAGTTATCCACCGGGTGTAACAGTTATTCAAGTCGAAAACACTCGGCAAGCAATGGCATATATCGCAGCCAATGCCTATGGTCATCCTGCCGAAAAATTATGCCTGATAGGAGTAACCGGCACCAATGGAAAAACCACAACCACTCATTTCATAGAACAAATGCTTATTACCTGTGGACAAAAAACCGGCATTATCGGTACTAACGGCATAAGGGTAGGGGAGGATATTGTAGATATCCCTTTTGCTACAGCCACAACCCCGGACCCATTGGAGCTGCAATCAATCCTCGCACATATGGTGGCATTGGGCGTAAAATATGTTGTAATGGAAGTAAGCTCACATGCTTTAGCCCTTTATAAAGTTGAAGGGCTTGTTTTCGATGTGGGTGTGTTTACGAATTTGACTCAAGACCATTTGGATTTGCATGGAACTATGGATAATTACAGGCTCGCAAAGGCTCAGCTATTTGCTCAGAGCCGCTTTGCTGTTGTTAATCGTGATGATGAGTCTAACGATGTAATGGTAGCGCATCTAGCAGGTGCGCCATACATGACCTATGGCATAGATAAAGGTACAGACCTTTGGGCAATACATATTGAACACCGCCCAGATAAGACAACTTTTGAACTTGCTGATGAGCCGCCAGGATATAGGTATGACTTATATCCCAAGGGACAGTTTAATGTTTACAATGCCCTTGCGACTATTGGCGTGGCGCGAGCACTTAGGCTTGATAATATCCGATATGCCATTTCCCAGTTGCAAGGTGTTGCGGGGCGTATTCAAGACGTTCCTAACGATAGAGGCGTTAGTGTGCTGGTTGATTATGCTCATTCTCCTGATGGGATTATAAATATAATCTCCAGTGTGCGTGAGTTTACACCCGGGCGGTTGGTGATAATACTCGGATGTGGCGGAGACAGGGATAAAACCAAGCGACCCGAAATGGGGCGGATTGCGGGTGAGCTCGCGGATTTTTGCATTTTGACATCGGACAACCCGCGTACTGAAAATCCTCATGATATTATCATTCAAATTGAAGAAGGCACAAAGCCCACTGGTGCGGAATATACGATCTGCGAAGACCGACGGGAAGCAATTTTCATGGGGGTAAACATGTTAAAACCAGGCGACGCGCTAATAATCGCTGGAAAAGGGCATGAGGACTATCAAATTATCGGCACAGAGAAATACCATTTTAGCGATTATGAAACTGCGTTAGAGGCACTAAAAAGCCCGTCATTGCGAGCGTAGCGCAATCTAGGCATTGCTTCGTCGCTACGCTCCTCGCAATGACGGGGGGTATAATTTTTGCACAAGGAGGATATATGCAGCTTACCATATTAGAAATTCTTGCTGCTTGTAGGGGGCAGGTGATTGGCGGAGACATAAACCGCGATACACAAATCACTTCCATTTGCACCGATTCCCGGGATATTCAGCCCGGAGGATTGTTTATTCCGTTATTAGGTGAAAAAGTTGACGGGCATGATTATATTGGCAGGGCACTGGAAGAAGGCGGGGTCTGTGCTCTTACGGAAAAGCCTGGCATCTCACAAAACCCGCTAATTTATGTACGCTCCACCAGGCGCGCACTCATGGACATAGCTGCATATTATCGTCGAAAGCACAATATCAAGGTCGTTGCAATCACAGGAAGTGCCGGCAAAACCACCACCAAGGACATGATTGCAAGTGTTCTATCTGCAAAATTCAAGACCCAAAAAACTATGAAAAACTTCAATAACGATATAGGTCTGCCTCTTTCAATTTTTCAACTAACCCCCGAGGACGAGGTATTGGTGCTGGAAATGGGTATGAATCATGGCGGCGAAATCCATGAGTTAAGCCTGGTAGGTGCCCCAGACATTGCCGTAATCACCAATATCGGTGATGCTCATATCGAAAACTTCGATAGCCAGGAGGGCATTCTTCATGCGAAGCTGGAAATTTTGGACGGTCTTTCCCCGCTTGGAACGATAATTTTCAATGGCAATGACCCGCTTCTAACCGGATCGATTGCCCGAAGCAAAGCCGCGCATTTTAAGCTGCTATACCCTAATTCATCCAATATAAAATCCATGGACGATAAGAGTATAGACGGAGGGCAATCGCATTTCGTTATTAACGATATGGATATCCATATAAATATTCCGCTGCCAGGGGCTCATATGGTAATGAACGCACTGCTTGCGGCAAGCGTGGGTATAGAAATGGGTCTTTCTCCCTATGAAATCACCCGAGGCTTTGAAGCCTTCAGCCCACCCGAGGGACGGCTGGGAAGGCTTAAAGTCAAGGGCATGACCATAATTAACGATGTGTATAATTCTAACCCTGCCGCAACTCAGGAATCAATCAAGGTGATTATCAGCCAGGAAGGTCGCAAAGTATGTATTCTTGGGGACATGAATGAGCTGGGCTGGGCTGCTGAGACGCGTCACAAGGAAATAGGAGCCTTTGCGGCTGAAGCAGGGGTAGATGTTTTGGTTACCATAGGAAAACTTGCCGGGTGGATGAATGATGGGTTTTACAATACAATACGCACAAGGCAAGCAGAAATAGGCAGGGTAGGCAACCAGCCTCTGCTTGATGAAAATGCCGAAAGACTCTTTGATATTCCTACTCGGCGCGCAACAGGCTATAGAAGCAGCGGGCACTCAAGAGTACCGGAAATAGGCGCAATATTACGCCGCAATATTGGTCAAGAAGAAAACAGCCCACAAATCGCTCTTCACTTTGAAGATGTAGAGAGTTTTTTATCAGAATGGCGCAACATACTCCGCAGCGGAGATATGGTACTCATAAAAGCATCCCGCGGTATGAAATTTGAGACTATTATAGAAAGCTTAGAGGGATAATATGGACAATGCAATGAACACAGCCGTATATGCGGTGCTTATCGCCTTTGTGGCGAATATTGTGCTCTGCCCAATGCTTATACCGTCCCTCACACGGTTCAAGTTTGGGCAATATGTACGAGATGACGGGCCTCAGAGTCATGCAAAAAAAACAGGTACCCCTACCATGGGCGGTATTATGATCATTATCAGTTTTTTGCTTGCTGCCTTGGTGTTTATGCGGGGGAACCCAGAAGCTGTTGCTATAGTAATGGTAACCATCGGGTTTGGGATAATCGGCTTTTTGGACGATTATTTGAAAATTAAAAGGCGTAGCTCCAATGGGCTTAGGGCTTACCAAAAGTTTCTGGGACAGATTGTCATTGCTGTAATTTTTATTTTATATTGGCGTACATTGGATAGCTATTCGACAATACTGCGTATTCCATTTTTACCGGAAACTGAATTTAATCTTGGATTTCTCTATCCGGTTTTTGCATGTTTTATTTTTTTGGGCACTACCAACGGTGCCAATCTTACCGATGGACTAGATGGACTTGCGGCAGGGGTAACCGCTCTAATCGTAACGTTTTTCCTGTTTGCGGCTTGGGTTTTTGAGTCCCCGGTGTTGCCTGTAACCGGTGCTGCGGTGGGTAGCCTTCTTGGGTTTTTATTGTTTAATTCGCATCCTGCAAAACTCTTTATGGGAGATACAGGCTCGCTTGCACTGGGGGGCTTTGTTGCGGCAGTTGCGTTGATGCTACAAATGCCGCTATTTCTTGTAATAGTAGCAATTGTATATGTAATCGAAACACTCAGCGTAATGATCCAGGTGGGGTATTTCAGGCTTACCAAGGGCAAGCGATTTTTCAAAATGGCACCAATTCACCATTCATTTGAACTTAATGGTTGGCCAGAGACAAAGGTTGTTGCATTTTTCTATGTTGTAACGGCGATGGCATGTTTGCTGGGATATTTGGCACTGCAGGGGTTATAGGAGGGGCTATGGGCTTCACAGGAAAAAAGGTGCTGGTCTGCGGCATGGCTAGAAGTGGACAGGCGGCGGCAGTGCTGCTTTGTGCGCTTGGTGCAAAGGTAACAGCACAAGATAAAAATGAAAATATCAATTGGGTTTATAATCCTAATGAAAAGGGAATGGCTCTTTATTTAGGTCAAAATCCCGATAAAATCATAAACGAATTTGATCTGATTGTGATAAGTCCTGGGCTAAGCATTTATCTGCCATTTATAGAAAAAGCAAAATCGCTGGGTATCCCTGTATGGGGTGAATCGGAGCTTGCATTTTATTTATGCCCATGCCCGATCATTGCAATAACGGGTACCAATGGAAAAACGACTGTCACGACCTTGGTAGGGGAAATCATGTCACGCGTTAACCCCAAGACGATTATAGCGGGAAATATCGGAATACCCTTGACTTCATTGGTGTGTGAGCTGACCGCAGACAGCCTTGTTGTAGCGGAAATATCCAGTTTTCAACTGGAAACCTCTGTGAATTTTCGTCCGCAGGTTTCTACTGTTCTCAATATGACCGAAGATCATCTAGACCGCCACAGGGATATGGAAACCTATATAGAAATGAAGTCCAGGATTTTTATAAATCAAAGACATCCTGACATTGCTGTGCTAAACTATGACAATAATATTACCCGGGAAATGAAACCAAGCTGCCGAGTGGTGTGGTTTAGTGAGAGTAACGTCCTGCCCTATGGAGTTTATTGTCGTGATGGCAGTATTTATGCCAAGTTGGACAACCAGTGGGATGAGGAGCATATTGTAGCTCTGGATGGGCTATCCATGATGACTGAAAATGCCCTGGCGGCGACAGCGTTATCCCTATGCGCCGGGGCATCTCCTGTGCAAATTGCAGAGGGGTTAAAAGCATTCAATTCTGTTCCTCATCGATTGGAACATGTGGCAAGCTACGGCGGCGTAGACTATATTAACGATTCGAAAGCCACTAACGTAGACGCGGCTGTAAAAGCGATAAAATCTATTAATAAACCGATAATCCTAATCGGAGGCGGTTATGACAAGGGCACGGATTTTAATCCATGGGTGGAAGCCTTTGAACATAAAGTCACACAGTTAATACTTATAGGGCAAACAGCGCCCCAAATAATAGAAATCTGCAAGGAAAAACGATTCACCGCCTACCGGAAAGTTGTAAGCTTACAAGAAGCAGTGGAAGTTGCCGCAGAAGCAGCAGCCCCCGGTCAGGTAGTGCTTTTATCTCCAGCCTGTGCGAGTCTGGATATGTTTAAAGACTATGAGGAGCGTGGAGATGTGTTTAAGGAGCATGTTGTAAAGAGGAGGCAAATAAGTGGTTAGATACCCCAGAAGTGCTGAAGCCGAACGATCCTTCGGTTCCCAAATCAGACCGCGCTCGACTACAAAGGAGCGTGAGCCTGAGCAAATAGTCTCAGTTGGTTCCATGGACTACACGATATATCTTGTTGTGGTTCTATTGACCTTGATTGGGATAGTCATGGTATTTTCCGCAAG
>Ga0131853_10020462_pt1 | contig 12015 bp, 5 predicted proteins | sample TergutLab28metaG_FD_92764 | JGI IMG/M metagenome (GOLD analysis project Ga0131853, IMG submission 92764) | Labiotermes labralis P1 segment gut microbial communities from Petit-Saut dam, French Guiana - Lab288 P1 (version 2) (version 2) | ecosystem: Host-associated > Arthropoda: Insects >...
ACTAATAAATTTAAGTCGGGAGGGCTACATGAGAAGCATGTAGTGGCAACTTGGAATTTTGGGAACCATCTCAGCATTTGCTTATAGACACAGGGAAACCAAGAAAAACCTGTGTCGAGGTGGTCGGTCGCAGGACCTTCCGAATACTGACTTCAAACCAGCAGTCCGGCATCTAAAGTAAAAACAGCAATACACACATAGTACAGCAAATACACATAAGATGACAACAATACAAACAAGAAAACTACAACAATACACACAATACAACTAACAACAATACACACAAGACATCTTAAAATACAACATATTGAAAAGATAAACAACACCACGGTAAGAACGTACTGTGTATAGTTTCCAGTATATTTCCCCACACATACTGTACTGACGCTTTCACCCCAGCCCTTCACTTCTCACCACTTTACTGCTCATATAAACTTTTCCCATAAAGTCTCGTTTTTACCCCCTTCCCTACATTGCACTTCACTTCATTTCACTTAATTTCACTTCACTACACTTTTAGACGATTTTCACTTCATTATACCTGGCTTCTCTACATTTTAGATATTAATAGTTGGCCTGTAGCACCACATAAAAAGAAACACGAATTCTTTGTTAAAGTACTTTTTGTGTGTAGCAACTTGAAAGTTCATTTGCCACACATGTGATGGATTTTATCCAAAATTTCAAGAAGAGATATTTCCGCATTTCCTAACAACAATGAGAAAGGGTCCTTCCCCACGACCAAGAGCGTAGCGCCACAAATAGCAGCGCGGCTGAAGCGAATATAACGGCGTCTTAAGCAACGTTTACGTAGCTGTGGCGCGTCACAGTTACGCCGCTCCAGTAGAGGGCACAAGCAACAGGGAGACTTTGTAACGCTTCAGTGCCCGAAGAACTTCTACGTGGAAACAAGCCCACTGTACTAAATGTTCCCGCTACGTCACGCTACTATTTGTGGCGCCACAAACACTCTAGTTGAAAAGGGTCCTAAAGGAGCTGCATTTAACACGAACGGACTTCCTATGACACACGTAGCTATATTGCGCATGCGCTGTGATGTTCTGTGTCCGAGAATGCGAGTGTTAGAATGCGGGAGACAATTTCAATATGTGTGTGTGTGTGCGTGTGTGTCGCATTGGATGTGCAGTGATATATATTTATTGTGTCGTGACGTAATTAATGCTTGAAAGTGTCTCCGCGCATAAGAAGGTCAATTCTTAATCTGTAGGTGTGCTCTACACACCCAAAAGTAAACAAATCACAGATATTAAACGAAGCTCTCCGACCGACTCCTAATGCCATTCCCAATCGATAGACACTTTACTTAGTAAAGGCGTGGATATTACTTAGTGTAGGAGGAAATTTGATCCTTCGGGACCTCAGACAGGCACCTACAGGTATCGATTAAAAGTTCAGAAAAGGAATATCCTACAATACCCATTCTTATTAACCAACGACCAACACCACATTATCTAATCCCCCCCTATGGCGCTGTGGCCCAACGCGGGCCATGGCCTCCTCATTCTTGAGGTTTCTAGAGCACACACATCGACGCATCACAGTCGGTAGGACTCCTCTGGACGAGTGATCAGCCCGTCGCACAGACCTCTATCTGACAACACACAACACTCGCAACAGAAAAACATCCATGCCAACGTTGCAATTCGAACACACAATCTCAGGAGGCGAGCGACTGCAGACCTACACCTTAGACCGCGCGGCCACCGGGACCGGCACATTATCTAACTCCTTACTTACTTACTAACTTACTTACTTACTCACTCCACACAGCACAGTCCTTCTTGAGAAGCTAACGGGTTCTCAGCTAGTCAAGAAATTCTCCGCATTTTATGGAACCAGAAGTTCATTACGCCATTCACAAGATCCCGCCACCTGTCCCTACCCTGAGGCACCTCGATCCAGTCCATACCCTCACATTCAACTTTCTGAAAATTCTTCTTAATATTATCTTATCATATATGCCTGGGTCTTCCAAGTGGTACTTTTCCTACACGTTTCCCCACCAACACCCTGTATATACCTCTTCCCTCCCATACGTACTATATGGCCCTCCCTTCTCATTCTTATCGATGTGATAACCCGAAAAATATTGCATAAAGAATACAGATCATTAAGCTTCTCATTATGTAGTGTTCACCACTCCCTTGTTACCTCGTCCATCTTAGGCCCAAATATTCTTCATAGCGCCCTCTTTCAAACACCATCAGCCTACGTACCTTCTTCAACGTGTGCGACCAAGTTTCACACCCATACAAAACAACAGGCACAATTATAGTTTTGTGTATCACTACACTTCCTAACATAACAGTTCTCAATATACTTGTTTCTCATAATTACTTTCAACTAAATACAAACTAAATAAACCCAAAATATGTGTATTTTGCTGCCTTCCATTCCCACCATCACGCTAGCCATACAGTGACACAGTTCATATTGGATCACGGCCTAACTTTTCATTACGTACTGCCACAACTCAGTGAACAGCTTCTAATTACATTTTAAATGTTTTTGTATTTAAGTATGCTATAGTGCGTTATATATACCACTATAAAGCAATTCCTTTACAGGCCTGCACAGGCCCTGTAGTTTCCAGAAGGTTGAGGCTCCCAGATTTCAAGACAATCTGCATATGAATGTGGTAAGATTGTCAGCCTTACGCACCGGCCGCCTTTACCCCCAAGAAAATATTCCTGGTATTCATTTCTGTTGAGTTTCTAACAGAAATGAGTATCAGGAATAATTCCTGAAGGTAAAGGCGGCCGGTGTGTAGGGCTAACAAACTTACCACATTCATGTGCCGATTGTCTTGAAATCTGGGAACCTCAACCTACTGGAACCCTCAGGACCTCTCCAGGCCTACAATGGGATTGCTGTATTTTTTGCCTTTACTCATTTCTTTTGAGAAGCTGAGTCGACCCCAGAGTCATATTGCGGCCGGCAGGAATATATCAAAGAAAAATTTCATTGACAATGTCGGGGATCGAACCAGCGACCTTCCGGTTTTGAAGCGCTGTGACCCTATATATAACATAATAAAAAAAAATGTAAAGTGATCCCGTTACAGGCCCGGTGTGGCCCAGAGGGTGGGTAGAGGTATAGCTCTACTCTTCCATGACCGCGGCACTAGAAGTGGGTGAGTGGTCAGCAGCACGCCCCGGCCGCATTTTACCCCCGGGAAAGACCCCGGTACTCATTTTACAGGAGACTGGGTGGGCCCCAGGGCCGGTCTGGACGGGCGGAAAATCTCGTCCCCACCGGGATTTGATCCCGGACCGTGCAGCACGTAGTCAGTCGTTGTACCGACTGAGCAACCGGGCCCATATATATATATATAACATAATACCTTATAAAATTCACACGTTCATCTGCATACAAGATAAGTGTTTCCGCAGTATGTACTGATGTGAACGAAACAAGCAGTTCTAACCCATTGACTTAATGTTTTCAAAAAAGCATGCAATCCGTGATCATGGCGTGGTTTTGCGGAAACATGTCGTAGTAAAGTGACTGTTCTGCCACACATTGTAAGAGCATTATTTATTACCTAGATAAAAATAGTGATCCAAAATGCAGGTAATAAAATATTTTCAAAAATTTAAACTCATTCCCCCTATTTAGCACGCTTCCTCTTCTTGAGACATTCTTTGGGTCTGCACGTAAATATTAAGTCAGTCTTCCCAATAATCTACGATACTGCAGGCAAAACACATCAGCAAAACAGACACAACTAAATGTAAATAACAGAGAGGCCGAAGAAATAGTTGTGGAACTATATTCTTTAGATAAAGAGACAGAATAGAATTCATAACTTCGAGCCAGAGGAAAATTAAGATTGTGGATTACACGATTTATAATAATTGAATGAAAAAGAAAGCAAGATAACGTGAAATTCTCTAATAATGGAAAGCAGATGGTCTTATTGAACGACCAGGTGTTCTGTTCTCAGCAGGAGCAAAACTTTTTCTTTTTTCCAAAACCCTCGATCGATGGCCCACCCAATTTCGTACTCACTGCTTTGAGAGGGTTTTCCTCAGAGGTAAATTGACCGCAGCGTGAAACTGATTGTCCACTTTTTCAAGTGATGATTCTGATAATTATATACGAGTATATATATATATATCTGTTCTCCCTGTACGGAATAATGTTGTGAACAGAGATATATTTACCCTTATTTCTACCCTTACCGACTGAATAATAAGAATTGCTTTACTACTGTAAGCATGGATATTTCACGAAGGACCTTTTAGTACTGTGGGCCGGGTAGCTCAGTTGGTAAAGCAACTGAGCTACGAGCTGGATGTTCTGGGATCGAATATCGGTGGGTACGAGATTTTCCGGTCGTCCAGACTGGCCCTGGTGTCCAACAAACCTCCTGTACAATGGGTACCGGGTCTTTCCTGGGGAGTAGAGGCAGCCGGGATATGGGGCTGACCCCCCACCCCATCTAGTGCCGAGGTCCTAGAAAGAGTAGAGCTATACCTCTGCTCACCCTAAGGGCCTTCGTGGCCTATAAAAAGGATGAAACTTACCTACTTTGCTTTACTGGTATTGACTGAGGTGTTTTAATTTGATCTTGGCAGTTACTTCAATATGGAAAACCGATGGTACTTTGGTTGTGACCAGTAACTGATGTATTCCAACTAATAATATATTACATGGAAGTGAAGACATGTTCAATAATGCAGTCTTCTCTGTAGTGTTCTGATTGTTCATAGTCATTCATACATTTGAGTTCAGAATTCTTATAAAAGAAACAACTATCAAATAGCGACAAGTGGGAAGAAGGTCATATAGCGGCAAGGACTTGTGTTTTGAGAGGCCGTATAGTTTCCTCTCTGACCTTCGTCCGAAGTGTAAAGTGACACTACCGACGCTGTGTGCAGGTCAAATGCATTCCCTTGTGTACCCGAAATTAGGTGACAAATCTGGCTTTTAATGGACGTATTTGAGAGTGACGGCTGCTGCATTTCAAAGTAATAAGAAGGAGAAATGCTAGAAGGAAGAATACGGGCGGGTATATCACCATTCAGCTAAATACGGGTGAGTATATAATCACTCAGCTAAACACGGGCCGGTATATCACCACTCAGCTAAATACGGGCGGTTATATAATCATTCAGCTAAACACGGGCCGGTATATCACCACTCAGCTAAACACGGGCGGGTATATCACCACTCAGCTAAATACGACTCTTAGTAAATATTCGCCTTCTATATACGATGGCGTAGTAGCTCAAAGAACCTCTTCGACTCGTCATGTCTGCATACCGTGTGCCAGTCCGTCCGTCAGTCAGTCTGCCTTTCCGCATATGTCAAATGCGACGCCCACAGCACGAATTTAAGTGAAATTTTATATTGGCGACATTTTTTGTAAATCTATCACGAGAAATTACAGATTAGGTTAAACCCCGACAAATTATTGGGAAATTACGTAAGTTGATTTTATTCTTGAATTTATACCACCATCACAATGGTCTCTCGTAGAGTGAAATGCTTTCAAGTTGGAAGGATAGCTGAGGAGGTACAAAAAATAGGCGAACGCGCAATAGATTTGGGTCCTACATACACCCCTTTTCTATTTAATTAATCTATGTATTTGAAACAAAGAGAGTAATAAACGGAGTGAATCTGAATCAATGGTCTTGAAATCGGTGTAATGAGTCTGGAAGGCAAAATGTAAAGGTAAAGGTGAAAGCAAATTTCATCCAAGCACAGACGACGAAGGCCCGAACAGGGAGTAAATGTATAACTTTACTTTTTCTTTAACCTCGGCCCTAGAGAGTGTGGGTATTCAACGTCGCGCCCCGGCCATTTTATCCCTGGGAAAGACCCCGTGCTCACTATGTAGGAGGTTGTTTGGGCTCCAGAGCCGGTCTGAACGGTTCCGGAAAATCTTTCTCCCACCAGGATTCGATCCCCGGAGCGTCCAGCACGTAGCGAGACGCCAAACCGTGTAAGCAATCCCGCCCCCCACCGATCCTGGAAGAGCAGAAAGTTTTGAAAGTTCAAGAAATACCTTCTTCTTGCAAGGCGCACAGAACGCCAACTGCCAGATACTGTTTTGACTGTTTGGGTTTTGTTATTAAGCACAGGTATAACTGGGCAGGTTTGGATTTAGGACTGTCCTGTACTAAGTCCCAGACTTAGTGTGGAATGATATAAACCTGCTCTCTCTCTCTCTCCCTCTCTCTCTCCCTGCAGGTCTGCAGTTGTCATGAATAAGGTATGAAGGTTCATCATTAAAGGATGAAGAGACAGCAGCAGCAGCCGCCGCGAGGCTGTGCCCTTTGTGCACAAGATGAAAAACTTCTCTATTTCACGGTGGTGTGCATAGGAGGTACATTCAAAATAGAAAAACAGCATTTTACTGTAGGTGGAAAAATTCACTAATTTAAGAGTCTTGTCTGTAAAGGCCATGCATTACTGCATTTTGCATTGGAGTTTTTCATATCCGGAGAACAGGAGAGATGTTGGCTATTTTTATCGAGACAGGTTTGTGCATTGAGCCCCCAAAATGCGTGAGGATAAAAACAGTGTAACTCTGAATTATAAATTTATCTTTATTGTTGAAAATTAAAACAAAAATCAAAACAAAAAGTAGAACTGCTGAAATCAGATGCAGAACTGAGAGTGGAATGCACTGACAAGAATTAGAAAGGAGAAGACCCAGAAGTGATATCCAATTTTGCATAATTTTGAAACCAAATTTCGGCTGTATTCGGTATGTTGACAAAATGTTAAAAAAAATTAAGATGTGATTTCTCTTTTCTGCTATTTTATGCAGCGTTGGTTCGCAGTCAGTTACAGACGTTTCAGTATAACCTACCGGCCCCCATATTCACGAAAATCTGCGCTGCATAACATCCCAGAAGAGCCAAGATCTCAATTAGCACTTTGGTGTAAATACGAAATTATTCATGATTTTGACATCATCATGAAATACTTGAAAACGTCATCCACTAAGAAAATATGAAAATTTGTCTTTAGGAAGGGAGTGAGGTACGTCAAAACACAACTGTCTTGTATCCTATTTGTTATGTTGACGACATGTTTCGGCCACTGTAGGCCATCTTCTTCTTATAAAGCGCTACAACCTATATAAGGTTCTGGCTTGCTCAACCACTTTCTTCCAAATATCTCTATTCTGTGCTACTTTCTTCCAATTGCTTATGTTTATGTTCTTTATATCCACCAAAACGTCATCTTCCCAACGTATTTTAGGTCTTCCAATTGGTCTTTTAGACATGGGTTTCCATCTCTTAATCTTCTGCACAATATTATCCTCAGCCATGCGTTCAAAATGATTTTTTTTTGTTTTTTAATAATCCAAATTATATTTTTTCCTTTTAATGTATCATCTATTTCTTGATTAGTTTTAATTCTCCAGTAGCCGTCATCTGTTCTTGTAGGACCAGATATTTTCCTCGTGATATTTCCTTCGTAAGTCATCAGTTTATGTGTCATATTTTCCTTAAGTATTGGGCCATCTTCAGGTCAAAAAATTTATGAATGAGGAAAATTATAAAGTGTCTGATCGTTAGTAGAGGTGCACATTCTAAACTTACAACGAGATCTTCATGTTTGTATCAATGACGATTAAAACACTTTATTATCCCAAAGATGCAAAAATATACAATCCGTAGATAAAATTATAATTATTATAAAATATTTCAAAGTATTTAAAATTGCTCCAAAATATTTCGGATCATAAAGGAACTGTCATCACGGAGCTTTTTACAGTGCTTGGCTAAAATTACAGTAATTACAGTAAATATGCTGCCATAACACCGACTACGTCCATATCAACAGATACGATAAAACCATTACTGTAATTTTACCCAAGCGCTGTATAGAGCTCCCTGATGATGGATCCCTTGTGATCCGAAACGTGTTGGAGCAATTTTAAATATTTTAAAATATTTTATAATAATTCTAATTGTATCTATGAATTATATATTTATGCTTCTGTTGGATAATAAAGTGTTTCAACGAGATCTCCTTGTCGGTTGTTTCATCCATTTCAACTAACGGTATTCCCTATTAGCAGATTACTTTGAATATAACGTATTTACATATATAAGTTGCAATTTAATCTTACAACGGGGCATTAAATTATATAGTGTATGTATCAGCAGTACGGGGACCGCGGTAGCTCAGTGCCTAAGGTGGTGTACTACAAATCGGAAGGTCGCTGGTTCGATTCGAGAGGGTGACATTGGCATTCTTTATTGACATTATCCTTGCGATCGCAATATGGCCCTGGAGTCAACTCAGCCGCTAACAGAAATGAGTACCAGGAGTAATTCCCGGGGGTAAAGGCGGCCGGTGCTTAAGGCTGACAACCTACAACCATCCTGTGCCATTATCACGTAATCTGGGAACAACTTCCCGGAACCCTCTGGGCACGTCGGGCCTGTAATGGGACTGATTTACCTTAATGTATCAGCAGTTCATTCCATGTGAGGTGAAAAACTGGGTGGGGTTTAGTACGTGCTGAGTTGAATGCAAATTTGTCTGAGTAGAAATCTGAACTAATGATGGACCAAACGCCTACGGAGTTTTCGAGCTGGTATGGAAGGAGCGGTGGATGTAAATTCCCCACTTTTCCTTCTACCGCTCGTAAATTCCAGGTCATCCAGGCGAGAGTCGGTTGATTTTATAACCTTCAGTGGAAGTGAGTTTAAAAATTTACAAGGTGAAGTAGCAGGATGGGAAGACAAATGTGACATCGTGCAGTCTGGTAGTGAATCAAGAACGCTTGAGAGGAAAGTGTGACCTCTTTCCATGACTTCGTGTTACACATATCATGCACATAATGATAATATTCAAAAGCAATTACGTGAATCACACAGTTACATGACCTGCACATTATGCAATTATCTGAACACTTCCCGAGCAAGAACATCGGGCCACAAGATAAAGAATATTCAGTATTATCACCTCAATTATATTGTTAGACTAAGTGACTAGCTAGTAAGGTGATAAAATCGAGAAGAATGAGATGGGTGGGGCATGTAGAACTTATGGGGGACAGGAGAAGTGTCTACAGGATTTTGGTGGAGAAACCTGAAGGAAAGAGACCACCAGGAAGACCCAGGCGTAAATGGGAGGTTAATATGAAGATGGATCTTCAGTAGGTGGAATGTGGTGGACTAGATCGAGCTGGCTCTGAATAGGGACAGGTGGCGGGCACTTGTGAATGCGGTAATGAACCTTCGGGTTCAAAAATGTGGGGAATTTCCTGACTAGCTGAAAACTCGTTAGCTTCTTAAGAAGGGGCCTGTACCATGGAGTAATCAATTAAGGAATTAAGCAAGGAAGTAAGTGACTAGCTAGTCACACAAGCGACTTACTGGTATGTCGTCAACATTACAACAAGACTAGTCTTGTGGGAGGACACACCTACACAGAGAGATTCTGTCTTTACCTCGGGATGCGTGCCTGACAGAACAGAAGACGACAAGCTGCTCGACAAAGAAGGGCCATTGAGTTTTACGTGTTCATCAGGAATGATACGTCACTTAACATCCTATGTAAGTACAAACGCTTCGAAGGAATATCTTGCCTTATTGTTCAGGGTACAAGAAGAAAGCAGCGGGTACCCTCGATACATTGTTGCGTGGCCTTATTTACCAGAATGTCTTTTTCTTTCCTGCTTTGAAGTGTTCTTTAAGGATCACTTCAATTTATCAACCAACGAATGCACATATAATTTCACATAAAACACTTTTAAAACATTCCGACATGTTCCGATCTTGTCAGATCATCATCAGGGAGCTTAGTTCCTTGCTAAAGTTATATTAAAAATCAGCGGTTGCCGAACATAGTTTCAATCATGACCACATCAGATTACATGATACTAAACTCCTCTCCTCTAAAACTGGCTACATGGATCGTCTCAACAGAGAAGCCATCGGAGTAGAGATGCATCCTAATAATATCAACAGAAATGGGAGTTTCAACCTCAGCAGATCCTGGAAACCGCTGCTACACAAAATCAAGAAAAGGAGACAGCCACCCAGTACACTACAGTGATACCACCCGCACTTGCACTTATATACCTGCCCCCCTCCACTACCTCTTGTGCACCTACCCGCCCACTTCTGGTCACTCGCCTTCCATTGGCTCCTCCACCAGCCTGCCAGAACCCTGTCAGGTATAAATACACCACACATCCCTTACCTTGTCATACTTCATCCACCTGCCTATGAAGATGGAACTGATAGAGGGTTCCGAAACGTCGGCTATTAAAACTCAGACGCCGGGAAATTAACCCCCCCCCCCAAAAAAAAAACATATTACATATATTATAGTATTCAAAATTCAATTGGTATTTGCAAACGAGGTGTTGTGGCAGCACATCTGTGTTTAAGCAGTTCGATAGCGCAACCTACTGCAGTAGGTTGTGCTTGTTAGGTGGCTGGCTGGTTGGAAAGTTTTCCTTGTTGTGCGTGTTGAATTTGGAAATAATTGTGTTTTATCTTCGCTGCTTGTGCTGCAGATGGATGGGGACGCCATTTAATTTTGTGCTATCGAACCCTTTACACACAGATATGCTGCCACAACACCTCGTTTGCAAATACCAATTGAATTGTGAATAATATAATATAACTTTAGCAAGGAACTAAGCTCCCTGATGATGATCTGACAAGATCGAAACATGTCGGAGTGTTTTAAACGTGTTTTATGTGAAGTTATGTGTGCATTCTTTGGTTGATAAATTGAAGTGATTCTACAAAAATTCACGGCGCTACAATAAGATTTATTGTTCCTTAAGGTTTCACCAAATTATTTACTAATCAAACTTATATACGTAAACAACTTGAGTAATCGAGAGCGTTCAAAAATATATGCAAATAGTGAAAAAGTATTATATATTAATGAATTGTAGAAAAAATGTTATATTCATGGGTCATTATGGTTGGATTGTAGGCGAAGTATCATTTTATCCAAGGGGTTATTATATACCTCATTAGACGCGTTCGCAAAATTGCGTAAAAAGCCATTAGTATCACAATATCTGTCTGTTTGCCTGTCTGTTTATCTGTCTGTCTGTCTGTATATCAATACGCATGAGACAAACCTGCTCCATTGGAGGGATTTTCATAAAATTGGATACTCGCCCCAATCTTTTGAGAAAATTCAAGTTTGATTGTAGTATTTCAGAATAAGAAGTACTCTACATGAAGACCTATATATATTTCTGAAAATATCTAACTGAATTCTTGTTATAACGAAAAATATTTCAGAAAAAAATGGTACAAAAATTCAGAACACGTATTTTCTGTTCAATACAAATTTTTCCCCCCAGAATCGAGCCTTTTATGACATAATGTGGAGAAAATATGGTGTAGCCGGACAGGGCACACATCACAATATAACAGGGCGCAAGTACTTTTCATGCTTGCTAAATGAGGCTACAAACACCCACTCAGAATATGTAACATTTACTGTTTTTCCACGGCAACAGTGATTAAACAAAGGTGCCTAAATGTTAATTTTATACCATTTTTCCTTCTTTGTTATGGAGCCTATTGTACTCTGAAGGTTAACCTGTAATTCTTACACTATCGGTCCGTGGCGTGAACGAACAGTGTATTTTAAAATTTCCCAGAATAAATCAGGTGCGTTTAGGTTAGAGTATTTAATGACAATTAATTTCCTGCAAATGTAAACAATCTTCTTCAGTGAGAAAAGGTGTCGGTTACGGATAACATATAACTTCCCTAAGATTTATACTCCATTCTGAACACTTTGTATGTTGCACTGTATAAGTAAAATTCAAATTTCTTTCTTTTCTTTTGAAAACCACGTGCTTATGTTCCATCATCACTGGTGCTTATTTGAATGATCTGAACGCAAATTCATACAAGGGTTATCCAGAAAATAAGTTCCGTTTGCGAATATTGCCTCTGCAGCGCTGCGGTCACGATGGTGCGCATGCGTGCCGAGTTTGTTGATTCTGTGGCAAGGCACGGACGGAATTTGCAGACA
>Ga0131853_10020463_pt1 | contig 12015 bp, 13 predicted proteins | sample TergutLab28metaG_FD_92764 | JGI IMG/M metagenome (GOLD analysis project Ga0131853, IMG submission 92764) | Labiotermes labralis P1 segment gut microbial communities from Petit-Saut dam, French Guiana - Lab288 P1 (version 2) (version 2) | ecosystem: Host-associated > Arthropoda: Insects >...
GACGTTTATCGCGCAATGCACGACGGAGCTTGTGCAGTGTCTGGACATAACGAGCAGCAGTGATGGTTTGCCCAGGTTCCAGGAATTCAGCCAAAATCAACCCCTCTGCATCCCAGAAAACTGTGCCCATCACCTTTGCAGCTCATGGCACTGTCTTTGCCTTCTTCTTTGATGAAGAAGGCAAATGGTGCCATTTCGTTTCAGGCTCGAAATGTTGAAACCAGCTTTCATCACAATATGGAGCAAAAAATCATCGCCTTCATGTCAATATCTTGCAGCAGTTCTGAGGCAATGGCTTTTCACTGACCTTTGTGGTCTTCGGTCAATAAGCGCAGGACCCAACGAACACAAACTTTCCTATAGCCTAAGCTTTCAATCATCTCCTGTACTGCATTGTGCCCTAATCCAAGTGTTCAGACTATTGTGTCCACAGTCACATGCCTGTCATCTTGAATGATCTCATCCACTCTCTCCTTCTTGCGTTCAGTTGAGGCTGTTCGAGGGCGACCACTCCGAGGCTGATCTTGGATGCTCGTGTTTCCATCTTTAAAATGTTTCACCCATCTTCGAACACTGCTCGCACCCATGCACACACTTCCATAAGCACACTGAAGTCTCTGGTGAATTTCTGCAGCAGGGATTTCCTCCTTAACGAGAAATTCAATGACAGCTCACTGGCGAAACAACATATCGTTGTCGGCCATTTTGTTAGGAGTGATACTGGTCACATGATGCAAGCTATTGGCGTTACGAGACACTCAAGGATAACACAACAGCTGGTTCCATCTACCACCATACTCTCCTTTGTCTGCTGTTCCCGGTTTGCATGCAAAAAATGGTTGTTCATGACTTTCAGTAAGACCCTCGTATAATAATCATCATCTTCCTCATCATGTAAATGATCTTGTGGGTCCTTACACCATGTACAATGGCAAATTTCATCTTAGCTTTCAGAGTAACAGGCTGCTTCCATCTTCAGGGAAATGGATGCCAAAGTGACTGCAACCTGAATCAAATTCAGTCGCTCTGAAGATGGGGCAGCAAATTCCTCCAAAAGGTAGGACATAACCCTGCATGCTGTAACAGGAAAATCTAGCAGGGTACAGTCTCAATGTACGTAATATTTCTCAAATGCGGTCGACCTGACTTTTTACCACTGCCAGGGTGTTCTCTTAATTCTATGAGCCTCCAATGTACAACGATTTTCAAAACAGAGGATACCGGGACTCAAATCAAGGTGACATTCCACGTTTTTTCTGGGTACTGATTCATGGCCGTGGGTAACATGTGGAAGTGATGTAAAACAGCGCGAAGTACTTCCTCTCACACTGTCAACATTGCTCTATAAATTATTCGACATTTCTCCTAAATTCCGAATTGTAGGGAAGCATAAAATATATGCGTTACATTCACGCAACAAAAATATACACATGTAAGTATCGAAACTATCTTGTAGTCCACACGGCCACCGACAGCGGGTTTGGGACCCAACAAAAAAAAGTTTTCTTGTCTTCCAGCAAGGGCGGGGTGAATAAGTCCTTCCTAGAATAAAAAATGTTTCAGGCAAAAGTTGCAGAGAAAATCAAAACTCACATGTTTTGTTCAGTAACTTTTTTATTTAAAATGTGCCGTTTATGAGATAATGTACAGAAAGTCTGTAGAGAGGGGCAGGACACAGATGACAATATGATATATGTGCACTGCATGCTGGATAACTAAGGCCTCAAACACACACTCACAATATTGCTTTTCCTCTGCTACAATGGTAGCATGAACGTGCCTCAGTGTTAGATTGTCTGTCTTGTTCAGTGCCACCTTCATAACATAAAGAAGGAAAATGTATGAATGGAACCTGGAAAGTCAAACTTTTGTACGGTTGTCGGTCTTCTAGATTAGCAAACAGCACAAGATTTGTTACGCTGTGCGTCTGTCTGAGCTACGAAAGAGCAGCTTTCTTGTATGTCAGAACGTTACCATGGTGACGACGTTGCTCTGCCACTGACATCTAAATATGTAGGCGTTTATAAAGATTAACAGTGGGTTCTCATTTTACCTCAAAATATGGTCCGTCATTTCCTGTCCATATGTTTATCGCATTAACTCAGGCCACTCAACACAGCAGGTACATGCAGGACACAGGTTTGAACATACATGACCAAGCAATTCTCTGCATCTTTGTTCAGTTTCTGTTCATACGCCATTCATTCTTAGCAACATAGGTAGAAACAACTGGTACCAAGAGCAGGATAAAGTGCGGTCCCATTTAATGTAAGATATGCATTCCTGAAGACCTCGCACAATTCAACACAATTTTCTCATAGGAATAAACATAAAGTAGCATGGGGATGAGTTCCTCGAGCACATAAAGCTGCAACCACTGTAGAGCATTTGTGCTTTTAAATAAAGACTTTCAACACAATACAAAAAACAGTACAAGTCTATTTAATGAAAATTTTATTAATTAATGTACCACAATGCCTGATACAATTAAAAAACTCATCATATACCGAAGAAACTGAAAGAACAGAACATGCAACAGGAGCTGAATTTGGATGATCTATCACCCCACTTGATGTTAAAGGCCAGGTTTTCTTCACTACACGTTTGTGGGATTCGCATATTTCAAATTATGCGCATAAACTAAGAATTACTCATATCATTAGATAGCACCGTTTCAATTTCGCAAAAAAAAAAAAAATTCAAGCGCACTGTACCCGTATTCGGAAAACATCTCTCACTTTTCCAAAGCACTAATATGCCTAAAGGAAATGTACTCCACTTTGAACAGCCTATACATGTTTTCTGAATTCATAATTGTGGTCATACACATGTCTTCGCCCTTAACATTCATTTACTGTTAATGCAAACTTTGAAGCGTAACAGTTCGAATTTAGCCTAGCTTCTTCTTCCTCTTCTCCTTCATACAAAAAAAAATCCTATTTTATCTACAATATATTAAACTCCTTAAATATATCAAACACCTTCACATCAACAGACTTCCTTATCTACCTTCAGACTGCTACATTCCGCCACTATTCACACAAAGCACTATGAGTACCTAATGTTCCATTGCATTCTATCGGCACTGAATCACATTCACTGTCACTAAATTTTAAATTTAAAAAATTAAATGATCATTCAAACAAGCAACCATGCGCGGTCTACGGCCGCTGATTTGTTACAATTGCGGGTTCGAATCCCGCCGGGGGAATGGATGTCTGTCTCTTGTCAGTGTTGTGTCTTGTCAGGTAGAGGTCTCTGCGTCAGACTGATTACTTGTCCAGAGGAGTCCTACCAAGTAAGTTTTGTCTAAGTGTAATCGTGAAGCCTCGATAATGAGGCCCTGGCCCAATAGGGCCTGTTGTGCCATAGGCATGAAAAACGATATACTTTCATCGTTAAGGCAGAGGTAAAGTTGCCACTCTGAAGGCAATGAGGGCACATGGGAGAAGAGATAGGCCAATAGTGCCACTCATTATGCACCTCGAGACTAGACGGAGGTGAGTGGTCAGAATCACGAATTACCCCCACGGAAAGAACCTCTCGGTACTAGTGAACAGAAGGCGGGGTGGGCCCCAGAGCAAGTCTGTAAGTATTGGGGGGGGGTGGATATTTTGCATTTGCCAGGATTCGAACCATGACTTAACCGGTTGTCCAGCAATAAACATGGCTTCCTTTCACTTAATTAAATGTTTGCTACTACAAGACATGTTTCAAGCAGAACTTAATTAAATAATGTTTCGAGTACCAAAGACAAGTCTGAATGCCAAGCTCGATAAAAGAAACGAAGGATTGGTAGACCTAAATTAAGATGATTTGATAACGTCCAAACAGATTGCAACATGTCCAGGGGACTGGTATAAATTAGGATGCTTGAACGGCTATTGTATATTCTTCTTTGTGCTTTTATAGCGAATAGAAGTACTACGAGTTTAGACTTGCGCTAGCGTGCTACAGCGACTACGAACAGCTACCTGCCACAAATGTTAACATATACACGTGCAGCAAGAGCTACAAATACATCCGACAACTACTGCTACCAGGTACCTGCTACGACTATAGTGACTGTTAACTGTACAAACCCGCTATAGTAACTACACCAGCTTGCCACACCTGTCAAAATATTTAATTACAACTACTGGTTCCAAGTAAGTGATATACTTTTGAATCAAACTATAATAATGGCAAAGAAACTATTCCTGAACAGAGAGGGTTATCCCGACTGCCCAAGCTCTCTCTGTCAAAGGGAGGAGCCTAAGTTGGAGGTAGCACACTCTAGCAGAAAAAGTTCTGTATCGGGAATAAGTGAACAGATACCCTTTTTAATTTTGGACGAGACAAACAAACCGTTTCCAAAAATTTAACGTGACCGGGCGTAGTTTGTTGATTAAGTTTAGGGCTCCTGGTGAAGAGCAAGAAACTACTGCTATTTCAAGTAGTGCATTATTGCGTTAAATAATTACTTAGTAGATGATGTGCGTGATAGAGATTTGGTCGGACTAAGAATTCGGAACACTGAGAATGTCCAGGATAAGGTGGTGGGCATTAGTTTCCGGCGCCGTGACCAACTTAAACCTGAAGTGGTCTGGGGCGTGGTTGGCAGAGTCGTCCGGAGTAATGCGGGATTCGGCCTCAGTGACCGACTCGAAGTGCATTTGGACCATGTCAGGTTGCCTGCTGTTAACGGTCGTGAGAAGAACAAAGGGAAGTCATTAGATATAATTAGTGCTATTAAAAATACTATTGTTGTCAAGACGGCATTCTTGTGTTTGGCACATCCATTAATTATAGCCATGTCTAAGGTAAATGGTGACACAAAGTACGCTTCATATAGAGATGGTAAATGTTTGGAACAGCCTGTTCAATAACTCTTACGCGCTTCCGGGGTTAATTTCAACAATGGCGGAGGCTTTAAGGAACTTGAAATATTCAAAATTATCTTTCGGACTACAAAATTGTGTATGATGGTTTAAGCTCTGAGAGGGTCAGTTTCGAAGGATATTTCCTTTCGAACAAGAAATTGTACGTCTACAATGTATTGCAAACCTCAAAGCTGCAATGGCCAAGAAGTACATATGTAACGCGTATGATACATTGAACGACAACTCACACAAGTGTGACAGAGCTTGCTCATTGTGTACAGCTACACCGCGCTGATTTAAACATCAGTCAAAGTATTCTGGTAAATGCAACAGGTGGTTCCTGAGTGAGAAATGTTTTCAGAATCATTTGACCCCAAAGTGAAAGGCAAGCTAATCTGCCAGTGGAGAAAAGTATGCCGAAATTGTAGTTATACAAAAACTAGCGATTCCATACTCGAATGCATTAAGAGATTTTGCAATAATTTTTACAAGAGGCAACTTTCCGGCCATTTTTGCTAATGGGTCCAATGAAACCGAGCAAGCTGACAGGCCGGTTTCTGTACGTTTGCTTTGATACGGCGTGCACACAGGTCCTTCAAAACCTTGATGGGTCCTTTGCGCATATTCCGGAAACTTATATGCGCTCAGGAGATGTGTTCAAAGTGTGAAGCGGTGGATGACTTGAGTGTCGATTGTAAACAGTGTGGTAAGCGTACCAACGTGTTTTGGGCGGAAGAAGACGCATGTAAATTTATTGATTATCTCCGGCAGTCTAGATCATTCGCGAATTATATTTACGTTATATCACATAACTCTCGTGGATACGACGCACAGATTCTGCTACGAACGTTTCTGGAACTGAGTTGGACGACCCAATTGATAATGGACGGAACCAATATTATTAGCATGGTTGTTGAGATTCTGCACTTTTGGCTCTCTGAATGTTCTATGTATGGATCTAAAGAGCATGCCCAAATCATTTGACCCCGCATGCAAGAAGAGGTACGACCCTCACTTCTTCAACACGGCCAACAATTTAGACTATGTGTGCCCTTATCCTGAACCCAAGTACTATGGGGCAGACTACATGTCAGGCGATGAAGAAGCCCAATATTTGGAATCGTACGAGGAGCACAAAGACAAAATTTTCTGCACTAAGCAGGAGCTCTTGGCAAACGATGTCAATGTACTGAGGCAGTCAGCCTGTGCAATTAGGAATTCATTTTTTAAATTGTTCAAAATGGACCCCATTCGACAGGCTATCGCTATATCGTCCATTTGCAATGAGGCGTTCCGGACAATGTTTTTGAAACCAGGCACTTTAGGTATTATCCCGAAAGGGGGGTACCGAATGGGAGACCCCCAGTCTGTTGAAGCACTTCAATGCCTGGCGTACATTGGTCGGACGAGGATCAATGTTACTTATGCCGGAAATGGGAGGGAAGTTCATTTGCCTGGGATTCCAAATGTGAAATTCGACGGGTACTGCACACAAACGAGTAAAGTCTTTGAGTAACTTGGGTGTTTTTGGCATGGGTGTCAATGTATGCCCAATCGACATAAACCCTTCGGCAACACTGGAGAAACTGCTGAGTCGGTATGAGGAGACTAAAGCGAGGTTACAGAAAATAGGTGACGCATGCTATAATGATATGTCGATCTGGAGTGTGCGAGTTTAGAAAACTTTTTGTGTCAATCCTGACCTCAAAAATGAACTATATTCGCACCCCTATGTAAACCATTCTCCAATAAATATTCGAGATGCATTGTACGGGGTAGAATGGAGGCCACGAGAAGGTACTACAGAGTGAAGCTGGGGGAAGAAATCCATTATGTGAATGTTATCAGTCTGTACCCCCACATCTGTAAGTACGGCAAGTTCCCCGTAGGTCACCCGAAAGTGGACGTGTGTGCAGACCACCCCCTGACTGGATACGGAGGGGAAAATTATATGTAGGTTTCTACTTCCAAGGAAACAATACCATTCAATGCTTCCGTTTAAGAGCAACTCCAAACTGATGTTCCCGTTGTGTTCTGTTTGTGCCGACACGATGAACCAAGGCAAATGTATACACTCTGATGAGCAGCCGTGTATAGATGGAACATGGGTGGTGGATGAGGTCCGCAAAGCCATAAACATGTCTTACGGTTTGGTGGAGATGTTTGAATTTTGGGAATATGAAGTGACATGCTTTGACAGAGGTACCAATGCAGGACGCCGTTTCGCAGAGTATGTTAATATGTTCCTGAAATTAAAAAAGGAATCCTCCGGCTACCCATCCTGGGTTCAGAGTGATGACAAGGACAAATACATGGAGGACTATCGGCGCGCAGAGGGTCTTTTGAAAAGGCATCAATTTCTAAATATGCCGGGCAAAGTATTTTGGCGAAACTGAAATTGAACTCGATGTGGGCCTCATATTCCCGAACGATGATGTGGTGTGAGTATCCTGGAAAAGTTAACCTGGAAATTCCTGCCTACGTAACGACCCAAGCTCGGCTCAATGTATAGGAGTACCTAAGCGAAATGGGGGGTCTGTTCTCTACTGTGATACAGGGAGTGTTATCTTCATTCTAAATGTAGCTGAACCCCCAAAAGTGAGAAAAGGTGATTAATTGGGTCACCTCACAGACGAGTTGCAGGAGTATCGCTCTCGCTCATTTATTGAAGAATTTGTTTCCGGTGGCCCCCTGGACAGTAAAACGTACAATCAAATACAAGAGGAATGGTAAAACCTTGAATTACGAAAATTCAAATGTTGTAAACTTCACCACCTTGAGGGATATGATTCTGAAAGACACAATCCAGGTGCATGTACATAATACTAAGAAGATCAAGAGGAAACACGGTGGTGTATATGTACCTGAAACAAAGGAGTACAAGGTTGTTTTTAAGAAGCGCCGACTTATGGACAAATTTGAATCCTTACAACACGGGCATGATTTATTCTAGTCAAGCTAACGTGCAATTTATTCGTTTATTTATTTACTTAATCTAGTCGTGAAAATTGCAAAAAATAGAGGCGCTATTGCGCATTTCAATTCATTTTAGAGTATGACTCTGAAGCTGCAACATCCATTTATGTTAATCGTTGCAGGACCATGTAGTTGTCGCAAATCCATGTCTGTAATTAGATTGTTGAATGCAGGCAGCAGCGTTGTGACATTGTGTTTAAAAATATAGTTTCGTGTCATATTGACAACAACGCTCCGCAGCACTTGAAAACTTTTAGTTTGTTAAAGATATACTAGAGTTTGAAAATCTAAAAAATGTACCTACACTAAGGGTTGGATGATTTGATGGACTCTGCATACTCTACAAATGTGAGAATTATTTACCAAATGATCGCATCATCGTAACATTGGTCCGGTTCCAATTACACAGAACCCATTCCACCAAGGTCCATCGTCACGTGATATTTCCCTAAACAGCAAGTATTTAAGTGTTTAAGAATCCGAAAGAAAATACTCAGATTTGTACTTGGCTCGACAAGTCTACACAAAAAAAAATTCCAGTTTTTATCAAACGTACCTGGAAGCCTGTAAAGACCCGCATAGTTATTTATTCTTGGATCTAACACAATCGATTACAGATTTACTAAGATTCAGAACAAATATTTCTTCCAGGGGAAACTCGTGAAGTTTTTGCACCTGTACAGTTTAATGAATCGGTTGAAGTCACAATTACACTTTCCCCACGTTTTTAAGACGCTAAACCACAAGCCAGACGCCCATTACTTGCATCCATAGATGACGAACTCGTAGAAGCTATTGTCGAGTGTGCTATAAATACGCTAACAAGAAATCATAAATTAACCAAAGATGAAAAGAGCAATCTAAAGGAATATAAGAATCGCTTGCGAGCGTTCGTATACCCTAAAATCAGTTTCAAGAGTAAACGTAAACATTTAGTTCAAAGGGGTGGGTTCATATTTCCACTCCTCGCAAGTGCTTTGTCGGGTGTAATAGGAACACTAATTAATAACAATTAAAAAAGGCATTGCAACGCACGATTCTAGTTCCTCCGGAACCGTGGGAAAATCGTTTTCAGGAACCCCAACCAACACCACCAACTAAAACGATACTAAAAAGTAAGGATCATACATATAATAAATGGACCCAAGTTCGTTTGCACCAGGATCCATACTTAAAACCCGAGAAACCAAAAAGGGAACACATCCCCATTACCACTATAGAAACTGGTAGTACCAAACCGAGTTTTAAAACGAAACCCAAAGGAAACGTATAACTGGTTCAGTGCATCTGTTCAAAACAATCTGAATCAGAAACGGACGCTTCACCTACGCATTCATAAAGTATTAACACGTAAAGTATCCCACGACCCTACTTTTGGTGTTTACCCAGATGCTACTAACGGTTCTTTTAAAATAGGGCGGTCTAGTTTTATATATAAAGATAAACACGTGTTTATGGATGGCAGGAGCTACAAGGCAACACAAAGCCTGCGGGAAATACTAACTCAAACACGACCTGATAAAAACTTGGTTACTCATCATGACATACAGGCATTAAACAAATACTCGTGGAGTCTAACGCGAATAGAGTGAATTATAGTCCCTTAATACACACGGTTTATTTCGCAGCTGTTTACAAACACATAGGAAGTCCCCTAGGAATTGTTAAATAATAATAATAATAATAATGTTTCTGGGTAAAACATATTACAATCCTAAACATCCAGCAGGGTTTGGTTCAGTAGCAAAGTTAGTAAAAGCCAGTAAAACTAAAACCAAAAGGTGTGGAATAGTGGCTGTCAGGTCAGACCACTTACACTTTGCGAAAACCTGTTCGAAACAGATTCCCGCGCAATCCGTATACTGTAACAAGTACGAGGGTTGAACCAAACATTTTCGGACTGACGCTGTAAAAATCATAAAACTCACCATAAGTCCTATTGGCCGCAGTCACCCTCGAATTAGTTCACTCCCGAATAGAGGCACCGGTACCATCGTCTCCTCCATTATTTAAACGATACCTGGTAGTCACTTTATGTCAAAGTGTCAAGCACTTTGCGATTCGGCCTGGATCTCCTTAATGTTATCGAACCGGCGTCCTTTCGGCTTTAATTTCATTTTTGGAATTAGAAAGTGAAAGCGTGCCAAATCAGGGGAGTACGGTAGGTGAGGGATAACAGCAATTTTGTTTTTCTCCCAGAAAATGATGGGAGAGGACGGAAGTGTGAGACGGGGCGTTGTCATGGTGAAGCAGCCATGTCTGTTCTCGCCAAAGATGGGGGCGATGTCTTAGCACTTTTCACGCTTTCTCCGCAAAATTTCGCAGTACAACCCGGAATTCACATTTCGGCCTGTCGGGACAAATTCTTTATGCACAATCCCCTTCTTGCCAAAGAAAGTGATGATCATGCTCTTGAGATTGCTCTTCAACAGTCTGGTCTTTTATCGCCTTGGTGACGTGGGGTCTTTCCACGGGGAGGACTGTCACTTTCTCTCAGGGTCATAAACGTAAACCCAGCTCTCATCAAAGGTGATGACCCTAGAAAAAAAATTTTATCGTTGGAGGCGAGCTGACGAAATTCAGTGGAGACTTTGACACGCTGCTGCTTCTGGTCAGCTGTCAGGTCCTGGGCACAAATTGTCTGCGACACGGTGTATGCCCAATTCTTCCGACAGAACCATCTAACATGTCCCATAAACAACTTTCACCTCCTCAGCGAATGTCGTGAATGGTCCGACGTCGATACTGACGGATGGGCTCTTGAATTCGTGCAACGGTTTCGGGAGTTTTGCAACTTGTGGGTCTCCTTGTGTGTTCAAGGTCGTCAACTGATGTGCGACCGGTTTTGAACAGGGTATGCCATCGAAACACCTGCGTACGTCTCAAGCTTTGGTCCCTGAAGCCTTGTTGAATCATTTTGAGGGTGTCCGTAGCACGTTTCCCAAGGTTAGCACAAAACCAGACGCACACTCGCTGTTCCTTTCTCTGATCCATCGTGAAAATCGCCACGGGTCACGTACACGGCTCCAAACATACGCTTGTAAAAACTGCCTACATCATCCTACCTATATGAAACTTGGCACGCTCACTCGCTAAACACGGTAGTTGTACCATCTAACGGTGTTTCGCGCTACCACAAATGCTATATAGATGGCGGCACAGGTACGAAACATTTGGGATCAACGCATGTATTGATGATGTATGGGAAATAGATCCTGCAGATTTAAGTTCCTTCTCAAAATACGATAGGTACAAATTCCTCTTAAACGTTATAGACATATTTTCGCGGTACGCTTGGTGCGTGCCTCTAAAGGACAAGATTGGTACCTCAATAAATCAGCTTCGAAATCTTTTTCAAAATAGAAAACCAATTACCACACAATCAGACAAAGGTTCTAAATTTGTTGATGCACTGTCCAGCATTACCTGAAACGTCAGGGAGTAAAATTTCGTACAATCCCGAAATAAAGGGCGCCGTTACTGAACTTTTTAACAAATCTCTGAAAACTAGGATGTACAAATATTTCACAAAAAATAACATACCATTACATGGACGTCATAAATAAACTATTAACAGGTTATAACAAGTCTGTCCATTCAACAATAAGTAAGCCTCCAAACAAAGTAAACCCTTCTACAATTTATTCTGTCTGGCAGAGAATGAATAGCCTCTGGGCTAGAGTTCTCAACGACGTGTGAAATTTAAAGTTTGGGATCTTGTGAGGATAACAAAAGAAAAGGTAAACTTTGCCAAGGGGTATGAACAAAACATTTCAACCGAGATATTTCGGGTTGCCAAGGTTATACAGCACGTGCCCCAACCTGTTTACGAACTCTCAGACTTGCAAGATCGTCCTATCGAAGGCGTTTTACAATTATGAGCCTGTCAAGGTCACTGTTTTACCCCCAGACAGTTTGAAATCGATAATTAAAACGCACTCGTAAAAATGGCGGTATTAGGAAACATCTTGTCAAGTGGAGAGGACACGAGGAGACATTCAACACTTGGGTAAACTCCACCTATATCAAGAAAATATAATTGATCATTTTTTGTAACATTGCCCTCAGACAGTTCCGGTTCTTTCCCGGCCAACAAAATAGCAGACTTTAGAACCAACCAAACCACTCGAGTTCGAACAAATAAATGGGAGGTTGGACTAGTCGAGATATCTTATCC
>Ga0131853_10020464_pt1 | contig 12015 bp, 7 predicted proteins | sample TergutLab28metaG_FD_92764 | JGI IMG/M metagenome (GOLD analysis project Ga0131853, IMG submission 92764) | Labiotermes labralis P1 segment gut microbial communities from Petit-Saut dam, French Guiana - Lab288 P1 (version 2) (version 2) | ecosystem: Host-associated > Arthropoda: Insects >...
ACAGACAATCCCGCTACATAACACCAGCACGCCTCAAGTCAGGTACGTACAGCTCATGCATATAGTCATCAATACAGATGCATAAAACACCAAAACATACCACACACAAACATGTTCAAGAACGACAGGGCACCAAACGCTTGCAGAAACACACTCACTCAGAACCACACACGACACATAATATAGGTATAGCACTTACCACTAGATAAATAAATTAATACACAAAACCTCTATCATTACAGCCCACACAACGCAACAAATAGTCGCAAGCTCCTGAAGATGGACGTATTAACATCTGAAACATGTTGAGCAGTAGATAATAAAGCAAGTGTCTTCTAGTTGGTCAACCTTTATTCAAATATCAAGGTGATGCACGGTCCAATACGCATAAGATCCACATTGTTTATATTTCTCTGAAAGGTATTAATCAGCTGGTCTTTTGTAATGGACAAGCAATATGTTCTCTGTGAGACAGAAACTGAACTTAGTCAAATTTCATGTACCAGACGGTGTTACAGCCGTGTAGAAAAGGCTCGTGTGTTTATAGGGTGGCTCAGAGTTCGTGGAATGTGAGTGGCGTAATGGGAACGGGAGTACGAAGGCAGGACGAAGAAAGGAAGACAGCAGGAGTATTAAGATAGAGAAGGCGGAGAAAGACAAAATAAATTACGAATAAAAGTAAGAGAAAACAAAGAGGGTGGGGTGGGAAGGAGCAGGGAGAAGATACCGGGAAGTGCATTGCCAGTATGGAGGAACAATCGGGGCGGAATGCTCTCAGTGGGTCAGTTTAAGTGCAAACAAATTTACTGCCAGTGGCTGATGGAGAAAGTAACAAGGGTTGTAAAACGATTCCTGCTCTCACAGCCGGTCAAGTAACTGCATGGTGTAATAGAATGGCTATAGAACTTAACCTTTAAAAGGCAGTGTTGTTACTTAAATTTTAGCAAATGGTTTATGACAATCGTGGGTACTGTGCGGACAGAGAACAGTAAGTTATGGAATAAGAGACATCTTGCGGGTAGGTAACAAAACAGAAATTATGCTGCACGGCTTAAAAATGCAGTAAATTTCCTACATTCCTAAATACATAAAATGAATTGCTAGGGGCGGTGTTTATGTGTGTTGACATACGTGAAAGTAGCTAGTTTTAAGTTTCATATGGTGGTAAATAAATTTAATTAGACTGCTGGATTTGTGGTTACAAGCAAATTTCTAGCTAAGATACGAGTAAGTGTGAAAACTGGTCTGCCAACCTAATGGTACTGCACTGACATATTTGAACACAGAATACTGAGGAAAATGCGGTAACAGGGACAAACAAAGGGAAGGCTAGAGAGAAATCTTTAGGGAAGATTATCGGAACAGAGGTTCATAACTAAATTTTATGGTGTGTTGACCATGCATCTCCATAGATCCGTGTAATGAAGACCAACTTGATGCTGTTTTTTACCCTCAGTTTGTTTCATCAATCAAATTCTACATGTTTCGGACATTTTTGTAGCCCATCATCAGAGGTATACTGTATATATACAACAATTGGTACATGTTGTGCTGAAAAGAGGGGTGTTTAAAATTACTTAAACTTATCTACATATTATTATAATGTGTAAAAGTATTGTTGTTATTTACATTTGTCAAAACCTTACTTAGATGAATTCAATAAGCAAAGGTAAAGCAGTCCCGTTACAGGCCTGGAGTGTCCCAGATGGTCCCAGGAAGTTACGGTTCCCAGATTTCGTGACAACGGCACGGGATGGTGGTAGGTTGTCAGCCTTACGCACCGGCCGCCTTTACCCCCAGGAAATATTTCCGGTACTCATTTCTGTTAGAGGCTGAGTCGACCCCAGGGCCATAGTGCGATCGGAAGGATTTTATGTCAATGAATAATCCACTGACACTAGCTGGGATCGAACCAGCGACCTTCCGATTTGTGGCACAGCACCTTTACCACTGAGCTACCGCGGCCCCCGAATTCAGTAAGTTTTTACGTAAATAATTTGATATACGTACCGTTTAATTCAAAAGTGTAAAACGTTGTTGTAATTAAATTAAAACTTATTGATTAAGTACAAATACTTCAGAAAATGCAGTAGGTTCTTGCGTAAATTATTTGGTGGGCGTTCCGTTTTAGTTGACTGTCTGTTGGTGTCATGAATTAGAGGAGGAAGCAGCGAGCAAGACATTAACAAGTGTGGAGGGACAGACAGTAAACACAAACGACGTTTCGGGTAGGAAGACTGAAGTCAAGAGAGCAGGTGGAATACACAGCTGCAGTTCGGATGTTCAACAAGGCTTTGTTGATAAATAGGCTCCACTTATTCAGTCGAACAAAGAAAGATTATTGTGATTCAAACTGTGCCTTTACATGTGTGCCAAATTCTTATAACAAAACCAACTAGACTCACTAATTTCTCAAATTTATTTTTGGAATAAAACCCTACGTGTTTCGGACAATTCCTATGTCTATCATCAGGAGTTTTTTTACTGTACACACAACAATGTTATATGTCATACAGGTTTGCTGACAACTTGCGAGCAGGATAAGGACGGAACTGCAGTTCCGTCCTTATCCTGCTCGCAAGCTGTTGTACACCAATGTTGTGTGTACAGTGAAAAACTCCTGATGATGGACAGAGGAACTGTCCGAAACATGTAGAGTTATATTCCAAAAATAAATTTGAGAAATTAGCGAATCTAGTTGGATTTATTGTCTGGGATCGAATTCCGGGAGGGGGGGGGGGGCGAGATTTTCTGCCCGTCCAGACCGGCCCTGGGACCCACCCAGCCTCCTGTAAAATGGGTACTGGATCTTTCCTGGGGGTAAAGTGCGGCCGGGGCGTGCTGCTGACCGCTCACCCCCTTCTAGTGCCGCGGTCATGGAAGAGTAGAGCTTTACCTCTACCCACCCTCTGGACCAGACCGAGCCCGTAACAGGATCACTTTACCTTAAGTTGGTTTTATTATAAGAATTTATCACGATACACTGTCACCTGAACCTAAAACATGTGTGCTACTTATTTCGGCCTGTCTTTAGGCCATTCTTATTTACCTACTCACTCCATGGAGCAGAGTCCTTCTTGAGAAGCTAACCGGTTCTCAGCTAGTCAAGAAATTCACTGCATTTTGTGGAACTCAAAGGTTTATTACCACATTCACAAGTGCCCGCCACCTGTCCTTATCCTGAGCCAGCTCGATCTAGTCCATACCCTTCTACCCCATTTCCTGAAGATCCATCTTAATATTATCCTCCCATCTACGCCTGGGTCTCCCAAATGGTCTCTTTCCCTCAGGTTTCCCCCACCAACAACCTGTATATGCCTCTCCTCTCCCTCTAAGCGCTACATGCCCCGCCAATCTCATTCTTCTAGCTTTTAAAACCCGGGCAATATAGGGTGAAGAGTTACAGATCATTAAGCTCCTCATTATTTAGTTTTCTTCACTCCCCTGCCACCTCGTCCCTCTTAGCCCCATATAGTCTCCTCAACAGCCTATTTCCAAACACCCGCGGCCTACGTTACTCCCTCAATATAAGCGACCAACTTTCACACCCATACAAAACAACAATTTAGGCCACCGTTAGAATCACAATAATCCTGTGTTGTCTTCGACCGAATACGTGCAGTTTCCTTGCTAATAAGCACCAATAACAGTGGCTTAGTTGAACATCAGGTTTTAATCACGCATGTTTCATTCCTTCACAGACATATATATATGTGTGTTTATAAATATAATCATAAACGTAATGAAATACTTTCCCACTCATCCCATGACCAGTGTATTGTTATAATCAGCGCCGTATTATTCAACAATACTATTCATTTTACAGAGAATATAACACGAGAAGGCCGATCCCGGTGGCCGCGCGGTCTAAGGCGAAGGTCTGCGGCCGCTCGCCTGCTGAGATTGCGGGTTCGAATCCCAGCAGGGGCATAGATGTCTGTCTGTTGTTAGTGTTGTGTGTTGTCAGGTAGAGTTCTTTGCAACGAGGTGATCACTCGTCCACAGGAGTCCTACCGAGAGTGATGTGTCCTTGTGTGAGATTTAGAGACCTCAAGAATAAGGAGGCCATGGCCCACTGGGGGCTGTCGCGCCAAAACAAACATAGAAAGAGAAATTTTGACGTTTTTCTGAACGTACATCTCAGTATATTTATCTCAGTATTTAACCAAATTGATGCACAAAATTTGTTTCACAATAAGTTTTATTTCATGCCTCCACATGTTTCCAGCACATGTGCTCAACATCAGGAGGTCAAAATTGCATTAGACGGCCTCTGGTATCATCACAACTATAGGTGTGATGATACCAGAAGTGCTCGAAGCATGCAGAGGCATGAAATAAAACTAACTGTGAAACAAATTTTGTGAATCAAGTTGGTTAAATACTGAGATAAATAGCAAGAGAAGTCATGACGGGAAAACAGTACGGAAATTCTATTTTTTGTTGTTGTTGAAATGATGCTTAGAACGCACCACGTAGCCAGCAAGTCTGGCGACCGGCCGTGTGGGCAGATGAAGCCATTTATTTACCTCTGTCTTCAAGGGAGTGCTGATATATTTCTCGCATTCCAAATTGACTACTGCAAGCTATTCGTGCAGCCCACCTGGTTTAAATACATCACAACTAAAATCCTGGCTGTGTAGGCCACCAAGATTCACAATTTGTAGTTACATCAGAGGACAGGGAATTAAATATCATGTCTCTGCCTCTGTTATGGGACGTCTCAAATGTTAAAACAAGTGGTAGTATTTTGGCCATTCTACTAGACCTTCAAAGCCCAGTGGTCACTGTACGTACCGCCAGTTAACACTCAGCAATTCTACGTTCAGCCCACACAGTGTATTTATATGTTTTGTGTGGATCTGAGAACAAACAGCGATTATTTCCCTACACAGCATTAACTGACTGGTTTGTATAACCGAGACGGTGTGTTTACTGCGCGGTACGAGCTCGGTCTTTATGTATAATTCAGGTTATTCCTTGCGTTTAAAGGTTTAAGGTATAGCCAAGGCGAATTTTCCAATTATGAGCCCAGTGGTCACTATATGTACCGTCAGTTTAACATTCAACAATTCTGCGTTCTGCCCACACAGTGTATTTATGTGTTTTGTGTGGACCTCAGAACAAACAGCGATTATTTCCCTGTACAGCATTAACTGACTGGTTTTTGTAATAGACACGGAGTGTGTTTACTGTGCGGTACGGACTGGGTCTTTATATATAATTCAGGTTATTCCTTCGTTTAAAGGGTTAAGGTATAGCCAAGGTGAATTTTCCAATTATGAACCCAGTGGTTACTCTATGTATCACCAGTTTAACATTCAACAATTCTACGTTCTGCCCACACAGTGTATTTATGTGTTTTGTGTGGATCTCAGAACAAACAGCGATTATTTCCCTACGCAGCATTAACTGACTGGTTTGTATAACCGAGACGCAATGTGTTTACTGCGCGGTACGGACTGGACCTTTAAATGAATTCAAGTTACTCCCACTCTGAATAGTTAGAACGCAACAAAACTAGAAGATCCAGATCCCTCAGAATTATAAAGTTCAGACGGGTTTTGTATAATATTAAGACAGTTGTTTTGTTTCAAGCCTGTCACTTGCAAGACAAATTGCACTGTACGGGAAGTATAATCTTTATCGACTATCAAGCTCCTTGCTTAAAGCTAATTTGATTCTGTGCCAAAGACAACGTATTATGAAGTAAGTCTCCCTCCACCCCATCCTCGCGTCATGAAATAGAGTGCAGTGGAAGAGAAAACTGTCTTTGATGTAATTTTATAACTTGCAACAGGGGGTTAAATACGGAAATGGTATAATGTACATAGGTATACCAGGCTGTGTGTGTGTGTGTGTAGACGCTGGAGATAAATCCAGTCTAGCCAGACACCACACTATGTCGCTCACGCTCAGTAGTCACTGCAGTAACACAACGCAACTTTCTGCTTCCGGTAGCACGTTTCCGTAATATCAGTGCTGCGAAGAACATTCTATTTACGCTTGAGAGACCGCGTTTAGAATATTCCGACAAAAGCTAAAGTTGTACTTGTTAAAACAGTGGAGGCGTATAAGGAGATAAGGCGTTTAGCTCCACTATTTCTTAATGTTGACACCGCGTGGGTGGTAAGTGGTCAGTTTCACAGCCCGGTCAGCTTCTCCCTGTGATACCCGTCCCAGAAAATGAAGTCCAGAAACCGAAGAGATTTCCAAAACTGATATCCTCTCATCGTGGTAGGATTTATTGCTAAGTGGAGTGTTACGTTTAGTTCCAGGCAGAAGCAGAGGGTTTGCTCAACACCCTCCGCAGTGTGTAGAGCGATTTACGCCAGCGGAAGTGGCTGGAGGCAGGCAGCCAACCACTCACCACCACCTAGCACCTAGATTTGTAACCTCCATCCATTTTCTAAATACACCATCATAAAGAGATGTTCCAGTAACAGCAGCATCTTCACATATACCACACATTAAAAGACACTCACTGTGTCAACTGCTAAGCTTGCTTAGTGTCGGACGACATGACAGAAATACTGTAGAAGGGACAAGAGAGGTATTGTGTCATGTTCCGTTCGATGTGTTGACTAAACTGACTGGAACAAATCACGAAAAGCCTGAATTAGTTTATGAAAGACACAGTTGCTCTAATAGAGCAAGGTTCTTTATAGTTAATTTGAGGACATTTTTAGGAAAGAATTGTGCAGCATCTGGATTTGAAGGACAAAGAGGTGGAACTGGAAACTGCACATTCGTCGTTCTTCAGTCTTTTAGCCATTTATTATTATTTTTATTATTATTATTATAGAATTTCTCACTTCTCAGCTTTGGCAGGGAAATATTCACCTATTTTGGGATGTAGTAATCAACAGGATTAGGCTCTGTGGTCTAATTTGTAGGTTAAAAAGTCTCTTAAAATTGAACATGTGCCAAGAATTACAGATTTTTGCAGTTGTGTATATGTATTGGGGTGCAAGTTAAGTCTTGTTAGACTCTGTGATAGTGACTTTGGAATTACTCCCGTAGACGATGTTACTATCGGGGTCACTTGTGCTGCCTTTTGCTTCCACATAGCACATAATTCATTCGCCAGTTCTTGGTACTTGTTTTGTTTGTCGGTTACTGTATTGTCGAGATTATGTGTATTTGGGACAGCTATGTCTATCAAAAGGGTGTTCTTTGTTTTCTTTTTCATAAAAGTTATGTGAGGCCTATTAAGAGGTATTGTTTTGTCCGTAAGTATGCTGCGATTCCAGTACAGCTTGAAATTTTCATTCTCCAGTACATTGGCTGGTGTGTATTTATAATAAGGGTTTTTATCATCAATAAATTCGGCTGCTTCTGCCAGTTTATTATTATTATTATTATTATTATTATGTCCCGCAGGAGCAAGAGATTCATCTGGGATCCTACCCGTACAGCCCGGTTCTGGGCCAACACTCGGCCCTACCACGGTTCTTTCCTGGGGGCAAGTCGGCGGGGGCGTGCTGCTTACCACTCACCTCCATTTGGTGCCGAGATTAAAAATGAGTGGAGCCATACCTCTACTCTCCCTATATGCCTTTATGTTGTGGACAGGGACAAATTTACATTTATTATTATAGTCATTATTAATTACCAATATTCAGAGTATTATTATACATATATTATTATTAATTACCATTATTCAGAGCATAATTATTTTATTATTATCATTAATTATAATTATTCAGAGTATTATTATTATCAACCATTATTCAGAGTATTATTATTATTATTTACCATTATTCAGAGCATAATTATTTTATTATTATCATTAATTATAATTATTCAGAGTATTATTATTATTAACCATTATTCAGAGTATTATTATTATTAATTACCATTATTCAGAGCATAATTATTTTATTATTATCATTAATTATAATTATTCGGAGTATTATTATTAACCATTATTAGGAGTATTATTATTATTATTTACCATTATTCAGAGCATAATTATTTTATTATTATCATTAATTACCATTATTCAGAGTAGTATTATTATTAACCATCATTCAGAGTATTATTATTATTATTAATTACCATTATTCAGAGTATTTACAATGATACAACTGAACCAAACCATGTCCCTACGGTACACAGTGTTGCAGCTGTTCTGTAGTTACACTTTGTGCCACATGTAATGTTATTACCCATGGTTAATGTTCTGTACTGTGACAGTCGAACATTCCACAGTACTGTCCAACGCCTAATATTGTTGTTTTCTGCAGTCCCTTCTTGTCGTGCTTTCCAGCTGTGTTGCGCTTTATTATTATTATTATTATTATTATTATTGATGGTTCATTTAACGACGTCCCCAGCCGATATGACAGAAGATTGACTGAAAGGACAGTCGGTGAAAAGTGAATTGGAAGTGACGTGGCAGCAGGAACCTGCCGTAGCCTGTTTTGTGGCACAGTCCCTGCTTTTTTTTTGCCTGGAGTGAGTGAAGTACACCACGAAGACGTCAGTCACCGTAGCCGGTATCGGAGACATGACCGGTAGCTGAACCGCGATCCCGCAGAACATGCAGCAGTAGTGCAGGTAGCCTATATTTAGCGAAATGGGCCGCCACTGAAGCCTACAGCTTTAGTGTTCGTGTGTTAGGAGGGGAAAGGAAAGGAAAGGAAATGCGATATCTGATGACTTAAGACTTGTCGTTTGTAGCGGAGAGGGCAATAAGTTAGTCAGCTAAACGCGACAGCAGGAAATGAATGCAGAAATGCGCTTTTTAATTACTTCCTGTTCGTCTGTGGTTCAGTGTGAACGGGCGACTTGGCCCTTTACTTTCTAAATAAAGAAAGCCAAAGTTCTTTTCTGTCCAATGTCCCCCGACTTCATACCCGGTCCTCCGTGGCGACAGCCCAGCAAGGAACAAGCCTGAGCCACGGCACGGATTGACATTCTAAGAATCACCTACAGCGCATTTGAAGACCCAGCCCGTACCGCGCAGTAAACACACTCCGTCTCTCTTATAAAAACCAGTCAGTTAATGCTGTATAGGGAAATAATCGCTGTTTGTTCTCAGATCCACACAAAACACATAAATACACTGTGTGGGCAGAACGTAAAGTTGTTGAATGTTAAACTGGTGGTACATATAGTGACCACTGGGCTTTAAAGGGTTAAATCTCTGTTATAAAAACCAGTCAGTTAATGCTGTATAGGGAAATAATCGCTGTTTGTTCTCAGGTCCACACAAAACACATAAATACACTGTGTGGGCAGAACGTAGAATTGTTGAATGTTAAACTGCTGGTATGTATAGTAACCGCTGGGCTGTAAATGGTTAAAGTACAATGGAATGCGAAGACGTGCGTTACGTTTTCACGCACTGTGGCAACTTCATGTAGTATATTCTTCACAAATGAACACTTCTGTATTTCGCCCCGCACAACGTGTTTTCTTGTGTTCGCCGTGTTTCTAACAATAAACAGCAACTACGCCCCTAAACCGTGTTCAGCATTTGGCTTTTATAATAAAGACGTATAATTTTTTTTTGTGAAGTGTGAAATCGATACTTCAATGCTGCTCAGAGGGGTACAGCTGATATTCTATCATTTTACCTCCTTTTAACTTCCCATTAATTCAGTTATTTCACATCTGTCTTTACCAGAAGGACAAACGCGCACTGCCTGGGAATCATTCAGGCCTAACTTCGAAACTTTTGTCGCCCTCCGGTAAAAACTTGAAGTTTCTGTGAGTAGTTACATTTCGCTCACTCAATCATCCACTTATTTATTTATTTATTTCTAACTTTGACGTTCAGGTGACAGTGTATCGTGATAAATTATTATAATAAAACCAACTAGATGCACTAATTTCTCAAATTCATTTTTGGAATAAAACTATACCATGTTTCGTACAGTTCCTCTGTCCATCATCAGGAGTTTTTCACTGTACACACAGCAATGGTGTATGTCATACAGCTTGCGAGCAGGATCAGGACGTTCCGTTCTGATTCTGCTCGCCATTGCTGTGTGTATAGTAAAAAAACTCCTCATGATGGACAGAGAAACTGTACGAAACATGGTATAGTTTTATTCCAAAAATGAATTTGAGAAATTAGTTCATCTAGTTGGTTTTATTATAAGAATTTCTCACTTTCTTTCCTTCTTCGTGTCTTTCTTTTGACAAAAAGTGTAAAATGGGGTTTCGAGTGGAAGTCATTAAGCCAATTTGCCTACAACAAACTCTTTGTTCTAAATCTCATGTTCAGACTGTGCACTAAAAGTGTACCACGCCACAGTAAAGCTGAATTTAACGCTGGTGTACATTGTCAAGCGATCTAGTCTTAACAGAGTTAAGTTTATACTGCTCGTGACATGTATGACATGTATTATTATTGAACCATTTTAAAACCAACTGCACCATCATTCTGTACCCTCATTGACTACAAACTGATGTACACTACAGGCCAGGAGGGACGTTTGAACGTCACATAATAAAATATGCTGCAACGCTGGATGTCTTGACCCAGTTTTAGAAGTTTTCCTCATTTCCTCCTGGTAATAAAAGCAGGGATATTACATAAATTGGCTAACGACCATTTCCTATCAAATGCTCTTCAATCAATCATTCACAAATCATCCTAACATTGGTATTAGAGACTGTAGAATACAGACAGTGCTGTCAAATAAACCACAAATCAATAAATTTCTGATTTGCTTTTCTTTCTTCATTCGTGTCCCGCGATATATCGATACTGTCTGTCCTTGTCAGTCCGACGTCACAATCGACCTCAGTAATGACTACACTTCCATTTACAGGTCAGTTGTGCTAGGAATAACAAAGACTGCAGCTACATCTAGCGGAGAGAGCTGTTAACGTGTGTATTTCACAAGTACACCAACAGGTGTGGCTACTGCCGCTACATGGTTCCTTGAATCCACGCGTTCTGCTCAAACTCTCGAATTCTGTCATTAAGGCCTGGATTCGACAATACTGGAATTCGAAAAACAGTGCGTGTCGGTTAATACAGAGGGCCAAAAAATTGTAACGTCTGGAACACATGCGAAGTTCTGAGAACTCTTTTTTCTATACTCTGAAGTCGAATATAAAAATCCCTGGTTTTCCATTTGTATCCAGTTTTGCCAACCGCAAGGTTCGATATACCTATCCGCAGCTTTAATATACAACAGACAATTTGGCAGCTTCCGTAAAAAATGGAAATGTTTGCCGGAGGCGTGGCCCTAATACGCTGCCGATTATTTTTTTTTTACTTTATGAACCTTTTCTTTTTGGCTCTTTTGAGAAGGAACAAACTATTTTAGATCTAGTGAGTTCAGAATGCTACCACGATTTCCAGAACTCCAGCTTTCCCAGCGTTTATTCCAACACCTGCACAATAATTAGATACAGAAGTATACAATCATACAGAGAGACTCCTACATGTTTCGGCCCTTTCTTGCCATATTCAGGAGGGTATTCTGAAAAGAAATTCGCAACATTGGCTAATTAAGTCACAGACGTGCAACTGTGGAGTTAAAAAAACATGTATTAAAATTGTACAAACTGATTAAAAATTATAGTGCAGAATGCAGGAAAGTACACAATAAAATTTACACTTTCAGTACCCCAAAACATCTGTCTTAAAAGAGTAGCGGGTTTGACGTTTTGCTTACCGTGCATCTAAGTATATTTATCTCAGTAATTAACCAACTTGATGCATAAAATTTTTGTTTTGCAATAAGTTTATTTCATGCCTCTACATGTTTCGAGCACATGTGCCGGAAATAAAATTCCGGACCATTCAGTCTACAGCCTAATCTCTAGGCCACTCCAAACTACAATACATGGTCCCACTTTCTTACTTACTCCATGGTGCAGAGTCCTTTTTGAGAAGCTAACTAGTTTCAGCCAGTCAAGAAATTCCCCGCATTTCACGGAACCCGAAGGTTCATTACCGCACTCACAAGCGTCCGCCACTTGTCTTTATCCTGGGCCAGCCCAATCCAGTCCATATACCCACACCCCACCTCCTAGAGATCCATCCTA
>Ga0131853_10020466_pt1 | contig 12014 bp, 7 predicted proteins | sample TergutLab28metaG_FD_92764 | JGI IMG/M metagenome (GOLD analysis project Ga0131853, IMG submission 92764) | Labiotermes labralis P1 segment gut microbial communities from Petit-Saut dam, French Guiana - Lab288 P1 (version 2) (version 2) | ecosystem: Host-associated > Arthropoda: Insects >...
AACCAACTTGATGCACAAAATTTGTTTCACAATAAGTTTTATTTCATGCCTCTACATGTTTCGAGCACATGTGCTCGAAACATGTAGAGGCATGAAATAAAACTTATTGTTAAACAAATTTTGTGTATCAATTTGTTTAAATGCTGAGATAAATCCATGTAATAACTTTTACGCTGTTCATTTCTTGCATTATGGCGAAGTTAAGGACTCACGTAACCCCAACAAATGCACTATTCTGTAACTTATGCGTAATATGCTTTGCATATTTCGGCGCTGTTATCTCGCCAACTTCATGGATCTGACATCAAGCTTTCTTTGAAACATGCCGTGCACGGCACCAACCGCACCGTACACACGACCCACGCAGCGGCTCTCAATACCACCACCCATCCAAAAACTCGGTGCAGAAAACCATATGCTGCAACTCAACATCTAATGCTCCTGATGATGGACGTATGTACCCGAAACATGTCGAGCTAAGAATACATCAATAAAATTACCTAGTTGCATCAAGTTGGTATTACACATTATTCCATTTAATAGGATGATTGCCAGCTTAAATTTAGGATGAAACTGCGCTATACAGAAGTGTTATTAGTGATTGAACAACAAACCAATACCAACTTGAGGTAGCTCACAACATTTTAATTTTCGAGAAACTGTGTTCGCGATGTGTATTCAGTCATAACAATTTCTCCGGGAGTTATCAGTATCGACGTTGCTACCATGCAGACGATCATGGTGTGCATAATCATCTGGTCGGCTACGAAATTTTCACGTAAGGCTGTTTATTTTGGAGTTAATCCTGGAGGGATATTGTTTATTGGTAGCAACTTGGTTGGAAGTTAGAAAGACACACATTTCCTTACGACTGTAAGGAATTTTGAGTATCGTCCAGTTCTGAATCTTGATGCCTTTGCCGAATTATAATTTAGTTCAGACAAGATTTCTGACTTCTATTCAAGGCTAGCTACTCTCTGCCCTTTCTTTGCCCCCGAAGAACAGTAGACAGAAAACAAACGGGATTGATCTCACGCAGGCACTCAGGTTGAATGAATAAAATAACAAACCTTGAGACGGTGGTAAGCTACAGGGTTGGAACCCCGGGCTCCAAGTCCGAGCTTCTGACCACGTTCCAGGTTAGATAAGCTGCATTTGTAATCCACGAATTGTGTGACATGGCGCTTTGGCACAAATAATGGTGTTCAGCGATGGCTGGACTTTATTGTTTGTGTGGTAGTATTTTGAAAATTAACGCCCGCAAAATACTGTACTTGGAAGGCTACATTATGACATAAATTTGGATAGTGTTGCAAGTCTTGCATGACAGGCACGCGATACAACGTTAAATTTGGCTGTCAACTGAGTAACTGCTGAAGGACGAAGAGATATCCGGGGAAACTTCGACTGACTTGGCAGGTGGCACAACCTTCCAGATGAGACACAAGCTAGAGGTGTAAATGAAAATACACAGTGTGTACGTTCCGCATTCATTAAAAATGTCGTTATCTTATTAGTCAGTGACTTGGTTTTATATTGCAGAGGGCAACCCGAAGTCAAATTTCAATTATTAATTTATAAATACTAAAAACCAAGGAACAAGCATGCCAATTTCACTAAATATGAATAATCCTCAGAACTTATTTCCAGAATTTCTACCCTCAAAGTTTCTTTAGAGAGAATAATAACGACCCATTTGTTCCGAGATATAATCTCGAAAACAAAGAATCCACAATTTCAACGTCCATAAGAGGACAAAGATAAATCATTGCTACCAACTGTGTAGCATAAAAAATGATATATATAAGCCCGGAGTGCCGTGACTAGAAATGTAATATTCTTCCTTCCTTCGGGACTATCCGATAGTATTGACGGTAGAGGCTTTCTTTATAAATATCCCGCTGTTAATATTCCTTTCGGTTCGTAGCCAAACGTCTTCTCCATTTCCATATCTTTTATGTGTGCCAAGACGCATGCAAATGTTGTTCATTTTCAGATACATATGGGCGGGCAATTTAAAATCAAGATTGTTCATTTGTACACAAATGCATTTTATTATTCTGAAGTGCATTAAATGATACCGAAGATTCAAATTATTTTTCAAACTCCATTACTAATTTACTTTACGAAACAACCTGTATCTCAGAGGTACGGCGTCGAATTATGGGTGATGGTAAATTAAGAATATAAAATTACATACAAAGGCAGAATATTAGCTAATTTTTATTAGGTAAAATATACCTCAGGCACGAGAGTTGGTTTCCAAACCGCACATCCATCCAATAAGGCATCTTCTGAACACCAATCGAAACATTTATCGTTTGTGCCGTCATGTTCGGCGAATTTCATTGCCAGCACCATTGGTTGTAGGAAAATATTCCGTTCCAAAATTGTTTAAGCTTTCATTTCGTCATATAAGTAGACTGGGCAGAGGAAGGTATTTTCCTTCTCTTTCTTTTTGTTTTCTTCAGTCGGCACCTAGTGTTTATCGCTCGAGCAATGCGTGCGTGGTTGAATGTAACTGTACCTGCTCTATGTACGAGTATCAGTTCAGTTCAGCAGCAGTGCGACCAGAGCAGTGAGCGCCGATGTAGCTGGAAGAGAAGCGTTGTGTTTAATAGTGCCCAAGTGTACCCACAATCCAGAGATTTGAACCAAATACAGTTCATTATAGCAACTTTATACAATAATTTCTACTATTCATTAAATATTTAGGATGACTTAGTGTCTAAAAATAAAATTTGTGTAAGTGTGACAATAAAGAGGTGAGAAGGGCCAGTTTCTCTGTCTGGTCTTTGATTTCAGTTCATAGTATACTAAAAGTTTTTGGGTGGAAGCGCGCATACAATAAAGCAAAACACGAAGATTTAGTTGCTAGTAAAGAGAAAGGTCGAGAAGTAAATGCTGATAAAACTAAGTACCTGGTCATGTCTCGAGATCAGAATGCAGGGCAAAATCACAACATAAAGACTGATAATAAATCCTTTGAAAGGGTGGAACATTTCAAAAATTTGGTAACAGCTCTAACGAATCACAGTTTCATTCAGGAAGAAATTAAGATCAGATTGAAGTCAGGGAATGCTTGCTGTCATTGGGCGTAGAATATTTTGTCTTCCAGTTTGCTATCCAAAAATATAAAAAAAACAAAGAACTATAATTTTTCTTGTTGTTTTGTATGGGTGTGAAACTTGGTCGCTCACATTGAGAGATGAACGCAGGCTGAAGGGTTTGGGAATAGGGAGCCGAGGAGAATATTTGGTCCTAAGAGGGACGAGGTGAACGGAGAGTGGAGAAGAATACATAACGAGGAACTTTATGATCTGTACTCCTCTCCAAATATCATTCGGATTATCAAATCGAGAATGAAATGGGCGGGGCACTAGCACGTATGGGAGAGAAGAGATGTGCATACAGGGTTTTGGTGGGGAATCCTGAGGGAAAGAGCCACTTGGGAGACCCAGGCTTAGATGGAAGAATAATATTAAAATATGTCTTCAGGAAGTATGATGGGGGGCATCGACTGGATTGATCTGGCTCAGAAAAGAGACGGGTGGCGGAATCTTGTGAATGCGGTAATGAATGTTCTGGTCCATAAAATGCGGTAAATTTCTTGACTAGCTACGAATCTGATAGCTTCTCAGGAAGAACTCTGCTATATGTAGTTAATTAGTTAGTTGGTTATTCAGTCCGTCAGTGTATTAAAAATATATAAGAATTATTATATTAGATTGAAAATACCGTATCATATGTAAGTCCATTAAGTGATTAAATTTACATATTTTACAAGACTACAATAGACACAATAATTTCGGTACAACATTTGACATTACAGGCAAAACGTTATGTGTTAAGCCGTCCGTTCCTTCTGGCACAAGGCAGGTAAGATACTGACACGCAGTAAAACCTGTTTAAAAATTCCTGTCTTCTCTCTTACATAATACAAGATGCCTTCCAAGAAATTACCTCTGCGACATTGCTGTCGAACCTGCGTACTCCAAGACTGCACCTTTGAGATTTCTAAAACAACTTGTGCCTACAAGCTGGGCGCAAGAACAAACGTTGTGTACAGTAATAATCTCTAATAAACACGGTGTAGCCAATACTATGTGGGTCCAAAGATATTTCCCTAAGATCACATTTCTGGTTGGCTGTATTTTTGTACTTTGTCAGTAAACAACACACCAAACCACCATTGCCAGTCGCGGTGTGTGGGGTACCGGGTTCGAATCTCTGGTGAGTACGATTCTTCGTTGTTTCTTGCGATAGCTGTAGGCTAGAACGCGTTCTTACTCAAAGTTCAAGTTACTGCGTAATAATAATAATAATAATAATAATAGTAGTATTATTCGACGCTATTTTCAAGAAGAATAGATAAATAAATAAATGACACAGTCGCACTATATCATCGCCGCTCTATACTCATTAATGACCTATTTATTTCAATAGTAAGACGTAACTCGTCTACCCTTGAAAGGTCATTCGCTTTGTTCATTCTCCGATCCCCTGTCCATCTCCAATCGTCATCCTAGAGGGTATCTCTAATTGAGAATATATTACAGATCATAAGAGATGTTCCTACAATTGATGTCAACCATACGAAACCAAATACCGGTCCCAGTGGCCGCGCGATCTAAGGCATGGGTCTGCGGCCACTCGACTGCTGAAAACGTGCATTAGAATTCCGCCTCGGGCGTTGATGTTTGTTTGTTGTGAGTGTTGTGTATTGTGTGTTGTGTGTTGCGAGTGTTGTGTGTTGTCAGGTAGTGGTTTCTTGACGGGCTGATCACTCGCCCGGAGGAGTCCTACCGACTATGATGCGTGGATGTGTGTGATCAAGCAATCTCTAGAATGAGGAGCAATGGCTGGCGTTGGGGCGCAGCTCCACCGGAAATACGAAGCCAATATTACGAATGGAGAAATGGTGAAAATTGTGTCTTTAGGGGGGGGGGCATTATAATGTGCACATGTTTATGAAGTAGCCGTGATGGAAGACAGACCCCATTCGTTTCTAAAGAAAGGGTCCTGCAATTATTTATTTATTTCTTTCTTTTTTGCGTTCTTTCTTTCTTGCATTCTTTATTTCTTGGTCTTATCTCTTCTACCTGACCATTGCAAGTGTAGGGGTTGTTCTTGCACTTTATCACATTCAATGACCCGCACACATCGTGTAGGACTCCACTGGAAGAGTGATCATCCCGACGCACTAAACTCTACATGAAAACACACAATACTTACAAGAAACAGACAACTGTTCTCCCGGCAAGATTCGAACCCACAATCCCAGGAAGCGACCGGCCGCATAGCCACGCCTTAGACCGCGCGACCACCGGAAGGGGGTTCTTTAATTCCGTTCGGAAAATATTGCGGGCATTTTATTGCTTCCATTGTAGGAAGCTGTGGCATCCAAATTTATTTAAATTCCGAAACAATTCCCACTGTTACCATGCAGAAGATACGTAAAATTTCATTACTTGGAATTAAATGTGGATGAAATATCGTTCACCATTGCACTGAAAATTGTGAAAAAATTCATTATATAAACACGAATAAAAAGACACTCAAAATGACTAATTCAACAACAAATTTTCGTATCTTCTTATGTCATACAGGTTTGATGACAGCTTGCGAGCAAGCTGTCAGCAAAGCTGTATGGCATATACCATTGCTGTGTGTACAGTGAAAAAATTCTAATGGTGGACGGAGGAACTGTCCGAAACATGTAGAGTTGTATTCCAAAAATAAATTTGAGAAATTAATACATCTAGTTGATTTTATTATAAGAATTTATCACGATGCACGGTCACCTGAACGTCAAATTAATTTTCATACATTCATGAGGATACCAAAATATATATCGTTGGTATTGCTGAAAAGAATAGTACTGAAATCTTGTAAAATTATGGACTTCGTGATCTCTAAGCCGGTTGATCGACAAAAAAAAATCGCTACTTCCTAGAAAATTATGCAGGGTTGTTTATTGAAATTTAAAATTGTAAGACTAAGACGTACAGAACTATAATTTTGCCTGTTGTTTTGTATGGGTGTGAAACTTGGTCGCTCACATTAAGGGATGAACGTAGCCTGAGGGTATTTGAGAATAGGGTGTTGAGGAGAATATTTGGGCCTAAGAGGGATGAAGTAACAGGGGGGGTGGTGAAAACTATGTAATGAGGAGTTTAATGTTCTTTACTCCTCACCCAATATTGTTTGGGTGATAAAATCGAGAAGAATGAGATGGGCGGAGCATGTAGCACGTATGGGGAGAAGAGAGGCGTATACAGGGTTTTTGGTGGGGAAACCTGAGGTAAAGAGACCACTTGGGAGACCAAGGCGTAGATGGGCGGATAATATTAAGATGAATCTTCAGGAAGTGGGATGTAAGGGTATGGATTGGATCTAGCTGGCTCAGGATAGGGACAGTTGGCGTGCACTTGTGAATTCGGTATTGAACCTTCGGGTTCCATAAAATGCGGCTAATTTCTTGACTAGCTGAAATGGTAATCTTCTCAAAAAGGACTCTGCTCCATGGAGTAATTAATTAAGTATTTTATTGAATCCACAGACTAATGAAGGTCTTTCCATTTCGTTAAGCAGTGTCAATATATTAATAAATAATGCAGTCAAAATGTGTATGTCAATAAATAAGGATTTAAAAATCTGGAAAAGGAAAAATTTGTAAGTTTTTTTTATTATTATATCGTTTGCAATATTAAGTTGGTTCATCGCCACCAAATCAAGACACGATCTCACGTGTCTTACTGAGCAATGTTGCGCACTTACTGAACAGGCTGCCTAATGGCAGATAACCAAACATTGACATTTTTTTACATTTTGTTGACCGTGCATCTCAGTATATTTATCCCAGTATTTAACAAACTTGATGCACAAAATTTGTTTCACAATAAGTTTTATTTCATGCCTCTACATGTTTCGAGCACATGTGCTCATCATCAGGAGGTCAAAATTGCATTACACAACCTCTGGTATCAACAAACCTATAGGTGGCCGTCTCGTGCACGAGACGTGCTCGAAACATGTAGAGGAATGAAATAAAACTTATTGTGAAACAAATTTTGTGCATCAAGTTGGTTAATCACTGAGATAAACAAACATTGACATTTACTGTGCGGATCTGTTGGAGCTAGCAACTGCTCGCACTGAAAAATAAGCATGTTACTTAAACGTAAACAAGTTTTCTGATTTTAAAGTTTGTGGTGAACACAAAAAAGTTCACATTCTGTAACAGGCGGACAATTGATTGAACAGCTGTAAAACTATAGGCTGTTCAATTCTTGAAGTTAGTGGTTAATTGTAGCTTAATCAAAACTTAAAAGCGGGTAACATTTCTTGGTAAGAAAAGTAACAAACTATGTTTAATATCTGCTATTAAAAGGCGTATAATTATATGGTAATTGTAATTGTGTTTCGAGCTTATAATTAGTTTAGACCTGGCGTAAAGGCAGTTGGCCTATACGTGCTGAGAAACTGTTTGCTGCTGCAAATTTCTAACAGCATCCGTGGGACACAATTCGAACAGTGCGCTGCTCCGTGGCAGTTGGCATTGCCAAGTGATCAATCACGCAGTAAGAGGGCTCCATTTCGTCCGTACCCTGACTGCCCCTGCTGCTATCTACCCGAAAGTTACGATTCCCACAGCTTAGCGTAACTCACCTCTATTGCGTACCATGCGCCAGAATTTTAACACGGATTACCACAAACGAGATGAGGTCTATTTTTACGAGCCCCCATTGTTCCGTCTCTTATCTTATTTAGGTCCTTCTTCCCTCTGTTCGCATGTTTATTCGACGTAATATACCGGTTTTCTGCCTACCACCACCAAAGTTCAAGATAAAATATATTACACTTACTCTGTACTCATATACAATTGTAAAGCTGGGTAGTTTTATGTTTCAGTTGACACAATATGCCTTGAATAAATCTCCAGCCTCCTTTTAGATATAATCTAGTGTAACACCTAGCAATGGAAAAGAACTTGGTCTGCGGAAGACTTCTGCACGATATTTGTGTTGTACAAAGATCCAAACATTTGGAATATTTTGTGTTTTGAAGAGCGATTCAGAGACAACAAGGGATTTGTATAAAAGGGTTATTGGCACACTTGATTCAGTCATTTTATGTTATTGTAATTTCACAACTACATTGGCTTCAAGCCTTAATACATTATTAAGGCCAAGTGGTTACTATACGTACCGCCAGGCTTAACTCCCAAGAAATCCGCACCGTACACACGACCCACGCAGCGGCTTTCTAGACCACCACCCATCCAAAAACTCGGTGCAGAAAACCATATGCTGCAACTCAACATCTAATGCTCCTGATGATGAGCGTATGTACCCGAAACATGTAGAGCTAAGAATACATAAATAAAATTACCTAGTTGCATCAAGTTGGCGTTTTACTTTATTTCATAAAGACGACTTATCGTTAAAATGATGAAAAGTACGTAACGGAGAATATAATGATTTTTGACGTAGTTTGAAGACAACATAAAAATTCATTCCACAGAAAGCAATCCTGTTGTTTTGTAATTAACACACATACACAAGCAGGGGGTATATGAAAAACCGGTAATGCAGTTATTAAGCAAGTAAGCACAGGACACGCCTATGATAGCAACCGAAAGCAAATATCACCTATGCATAGAGCAGTAACTGGGAAGTTTAGTGAGACCAAATTTTCGACGCGTCTGAGAATACTAGGATTCATTATTTCTGTACATTGTGTATAGGGATTAGAGACGTGAAATCTCAAGTCAACAAAACCGCATCCTTCAGAACAATAAAACATCCTTTAAAACACAGAAAATTCCGCCTTGGGAACAAAAGTAGAGCCTCATCTCTTTCCTAGCAATATCCAAGAGCCTGAAAAAGGTAGGGAAACGAGTTACCAGACTGGTCGATTATGTATGTATGTTATGGTCTTTCGGGTTGTTACACGGTATGGTCTCTTAGGTGTCATAAACCTTGAGTACGGTAATCTATATTTTCACCTTTGTGAAAACCTCAAATCCCATATAGCGTAGTCAAATATTGTCCCCCAGAGAATGTAATTTGGTTATGCCGGTTGTGCACATAAAAAATTTCATTTTGTGAATACCGCTGTTCTCTGTGCGTATGACTGCCCTCTGTTTGCCAGCTGTCGTCACATTGACCAAATCGAGATCTTGTGAAGATGGGCTGATTTTATTTTGGCAGGATTGCCCTCTCAGCATTGACGTAGGTATAACAAGGATAACCTGACGTTTCCGGGTGTATTTGTGGGTCATTTGTCACTGGAAGGTCAAAATCATATTCGATGTTGTACAAATCTGTGAAATGATAATAGAAAACTAGAGGGACGGGGGAAAGAGAACGGCATAAAGGAAATCAACACATAGAGCAAGTTTCCTCCAAACCTTAACGCCTCTGAGATCGATTCGAGGGGTGCCTATTTCGAATTCCCGCTGAAAGGCCAGCAATTTTGATTGAGTCCCACAACAGAACTATATCGCCTCCTTTAACATTCTTTCCAATTCTGTATTCACTATCGTCCTACAAAAAGGCAGAAGGACAAAAAGAAAGCATACCTAATTGTCTACAGTCATGAGAGCTGGAGATAAAATAGAATATAAAATATTATCTAACGTAACAAAAAGAGAGTTCAGAAAGGAAAAGAAAAGACTTTCACAGGGGTCGTTTATAACACAAATGGACAATAATTTGTACAAACCAAAACCAAATTCTTAAAAAATTTTAAAACGTTAGAAAAAAAGGAATTACAGAAGCAGCAGCAAATATTCACTCCCCACTAAACAAATGTTTACGTTTATAGTATTGTCGTCCGTTGTGGGGTGACACGAACTATGAAAGAATAACTTGGGCACCTTATGTAAATAATCAAGAATCAATAATACAGATAAGTTTAATGTTTGCCATCCCGAATTGTTGAACTTACTTACTTACTCACTCCAAGGTGCAGAGTCCTTCTTGAGAAGCTAACTGGTTTGCAGCTAATCAATAAATTCCCCGCATTTCACAGAACCGGAAGGTTCATTACCGCACTCACAAACGTCCGCCACCTCTCTCTATCCTGGGCCAGCCCAATCCAGTCCATATACCCACATCCCACCTCCTGGAGTTCCATCCTAATATTATCCACCCATCTATGCCTAGTTCTCCCCAGTGGTCTCCTTCCCTCCGGTTTCCCCACCAAGACCCTATACACCCCCCTCTCCTCACCCATACGCGCCCCATGCCCAGCCCATCTCATTCGTCTCGATTTTATCACCCGCACAATATTGGGTGAGGAGTACAGATCATTTAGCTCCTCGTTATGCAATCTCCTCCATTCCCTCGTTTCCTCGTCCCTCCTAGGTCCAAACACATATATAAATATATAATGATATATCAGTCAAACACAACAAAATTTGTTATGTTTACATAAAGTTTTGTTGTGTTTGACTGATACAACATTGTATATTTAAATACCGATAATGGTAAATGTCACTCCTTGATACACCATGAAAGCACAAAAGGGTGCGGGTACAGTTACAGCACTACTCCTTCTTTAACCTAGACTCTAAATTGAGTGGGCCTTTAACGCCACGCCCTGGCCTCATTACCCTGGTGAAAGAGATGGTAGCCACTTTATGGAGACTGGGTGGGCCCCAGTGTCAGTCTGGAAGTGGGAGGGTAACTTCTTCCCGCACCGGGGTTCGAACCCGGAACCATCCTGCCTGTAGTCAGTCGCTACGCAGGCTAAGCTATTCTCACCCACTATAATAATGGATGAAATGGGGAAAAATTATACGGGATCTCTAAACCGGGAAAATAGCAGAAGAAAACAAATTCAGAATTACATACACTACAAACATGCAGCGAAAGAATATGTGCTTGAATTACCAAATTTTACAATAATATATTTACAAGGAGAAACACTAAGGCAATGGAATAATGCAGCAATGATCACAATTTAAGTACATACATAAAGACTCCAAAACTATAGAGATAACAGTTTGCTAAACACATGTTGTGAAACATACGAAAAAATATTAAATGACAAATTAAAAGTACATTCAGAAGAATTTTTACTGGAACGCCAAAGCGGATTCTAAAACAGAAAACCATGCATAGAAGGAGTATTTAGCTTAAAACTGATACTACACAAAACGACACAATTCAGTTTAAAAAGAATATGATATTTCTAGCTTATAAGGAAGCATCTCAACAAGTGAATAAACTTTCAATATGCAATGCATTTCAGACATGAAACATCCCGGATACTTTACTGTCAGCACTGGTCAAGATGTGGGGACATAATGAAATGAAAAAAGACAAAGCAATAAAATGACGCCATCAATATAAATTAATAAAGGAGTACGTCAATGCTGCCGTCTCTCTTCTCCCTCTCCAACACTATTTAACATAAAAAAGAGAAAGACTTTCATAATAAAAACAGACAATATGAAGGGGATACAAATAACAAGAGATAAGAAAACAAAAGCCATTCTGTTTGCAGACGATCAGGTAATAATAGCAGAATCTATAACCTCGTAAGTGTCCGACGCAAATTAGAATATAATGTAAAAATATGAACTTATAATTCCAAGCAGTAAGACTAAAACAAAAGCATTCAGACAGAGACCCCCACCAGAAGCAGGATAATAATTAATGAACAATAAAATACACGTTCAATTCTTTTGGATGCACACTGTCATAGGAAGAACAGAAAATATATTACAAACAAATAAGTATGATTTTTACAAATGACAGGCCACATCAACATACAAATGACAGGCCACATCAACATACAAAATTCACAAGCAAACGGCTAAGAATAGCAATACACACTCTACTATATATACGGCAATGAAAGTTGAACAATAAAGAAACACGACTAATCTGGAATCGCAGAAGCAAAGGTGAAACGTTTTAGGAAAACCGCAGAATACACGCTGTTTACCGCAGAACAAATGGAGATCTTGAAAGGGCATAAAATACTGTTGTTTGGGAAAC
>Ga0131853_10020467_pt1 | contig 12013 bp, 9 predicted proteins | sample TergutLab28metaG_FD_92764 | JGI IMG/M metagenome (GOLD analysis project Ga0131853, IMG submission 92764) | Labiotermes labralis P1 segment gut microbial communities from Petit-Saut dam, French Guiana - Lab288 P1 (version 2) (version 2) | ecosystem: Host-associated > Arthropoda: Insects >...
AAAAAAAAAACCCTTTTCCCCCCCCCCCCCCCGTTTTGCCTGTCGCTTGTATTCCATGTTAGCGGCATCTCTTGCCAAAGTCCAGCAGTAGTCGGTGAGCATAGCATGGTTCCATTTCCCTTGATATCTCTTCTCCTTAAAGAAATGTCTTGATGGAAACGTTCTCCGTGTTCATCACTCACTGCACCACAATTGTCTGGGAAAAAATTCAAATGTGAGTAAAGGAAGTGCATTTTTAGTGACTTGTTGCAGCCTAATTTCTGCTAGTTGTGCAAAAGGTTGTTTACAAGCTCCTCATAGTTTTGAGCCCTTCTGTTTCCCCAAAATACTATTACTACAAATTTTAAACTGTCCCAAGCCGCCTCTTCGTCACCTTGAAGGAGCTTGTTGAAGTATTCGTCCTTGATAATGTCTCATATTTGTGGACCAATGAATATACCTTCTTTCAATTTTGCCTTAATTAGTCTGGGGAACTTTACTCATAAGTAACTAAAGGCAGCTTCTCCTTGGTTCATGGCCTTTACAGAATTTTTCACAAGACCAAGCTTTAAATGCATGGATGGCAACTAAATTTTACTCGGTTCCACTAGTGGCTGATCTTCCACATTCATGACTGCTGGTTCCGGAGATTTTCTGGCAGGCCAATACTTTCTTGAGTAATGAAGAGACCGAGCTCTGCTGTCCCATTCACAAATGAAGCAGCAATATTTTGTGAATCCTTGTAGTCCAAGTAGTAAGGCAATCACTTTTAGGTCACCACAGATTTGCCATTTGAATTTATCGTAATTAATGACTTGATCTTCATGTTCTCTTACGGCTCCTTATTATGCACTGAATGACCCACAGGTATAGAAGGTAGGGTGTTTCCATTGTGAAGGGGAACTGCTTTGAGACTCAACTTAGATGAGTCTTATATAGAGTCGCCAGTCCAGAGGATTGTGATTAATATAGTGTTTGCATCAGGCCATCAACATCAGTGCAAGCAACAAGGCCCCTTTCCGTTTTAAAGAAATGAACTAGATCTTCATGCCTTTTACGATACACAGAAATCATTACTTATCATCTGGGAGCGCAGTGCTGACACGTGTATCCCTTCCCATGTAACTATTTTACGCATTAAGCCACACTTCATGTATCATGACAACTAGAGCCACGAATTGAATTCTAAGGCCATATTTGGTTTCAGCACGTTGAATTGAAGAGGAATCAACTATTTTGGTTGCGGATACATTTTATGTGTTGACCAGTGTATTCTAATGATCGCATTTTGTATGGAACTTTGTTGCAAGTGCGCCACAAAGATCCAAGTTAAAAAAATGATCCAACGTGACCGTTACGTAGCTGTAAATTACTGCTTCAGACACAGTTGCTCTTAGCAATTAACCAACTTAATGCACAAATTCTTGTTTTATAATAAGTTTATTATATTCCTCTACGTGTTTCGAGTACTGTTGTGCTCATCATCAGGAGGTCAAATTGTATTATACAGCATCTGGTATCGTCACTCTCTGTAGGTGATCCACCGGTGCGCAGGTTGAGAGAGGACTGTGTCCTCTCTCAACCTGCACACGGTCAGGAAAACATCAAAACAGTTGCTCTTGCTAATGGTATTTATGTGGTCTTATGTAGAGAACCTAGTAGCGTGGTAGTGCGTATGTGCGTTAAAATTGTCTCTTCTCTTTTTGAATGTGTCTCCCCTTCTGATACATCTGCACCGATTATGAAGCACTGCTGACAGATGGACAGCTCTGATCGATTGTACACCGTCGGCTTTCGTTTACAGTTTATGCATTCGGTCTGCATTTTATTCATTGATGCAGTGGGAGCATTCAGGAAGGTCATGTTGATCTGACTGTATTAGGGATATCAGTGATAGCGTTTTCTGCCATAATTTCTGCCGATTGAGGCACTTCATATGAAACAGCTTGTTGTCTCAAATTATGCTTAATCGAATTGTTCTTCCTTACACCCCACTTCTTTTTTCCACCGAGAAAGTTAGTGCAGCTTTATGCATTAAAGATGTTTTGGGCTTACATGGGATAGATGGTTGTAAATGCGACCGTGTTTCCGGATATCCCGACTGAGGTTAGTTGGCTGGGGGCTTCCCCAACTTTCTAGGCCTGCGTCAGGATAATGGATGATTGCAATCGGACCACAGCCACCTCCATCCAGATTCTTATCTGATCGTAATGCATTGCGATCTGTGCCTTATATCCGAGGTATAGAGCCTCTGCTGTTGGAATAGAGTAGTTACGTGACTTAAACCAGGACTCGACACTCCCCGTCCACCAGGTAGTCACGGTGCCTAGAAATTTTATTATGCTTGGTATTTTTCGGAGTAATTATTTTTAGTTTATATTTGTAATTCCACGTGAGCATCGACTACGCCACAAAACTGGTCATCTCCGAACAAGTGGAACATCGTAAAAGTATTAACACGTCACCTACGTACCGTCGTGGCGAAATTTTGTTTGGGCTATATTGTAAGGAAGCATGTCATTCACTGATCGAAATTCTGCTTGTCTTAATTCTATGGTTGAATTTTGTTTAGGCCTGTAGTTGAGGTGCGGTTTCTGTTAGAGCCAGAAGAAAGAGATTTTTAAAAATGCGTGTCAGGGTTAACCGCTTGGTGTAGAGCAATGTGCCATGGTTGGAGGTTGCTTATTCTGTCGGTGTATTCCTACAATAGTAGCGCACAACAGCACTCGTCACACCTGCGCGAGTGCTGGATTATCGTAGTCGACAAAACTTTTAATATATTCGTAGAGGTTGATGCCTCCAAGCCTCTAAATGTCATAGAAAATTATTACAGCTGGAAGCAGTGGAAGGTAGTTTATGAAGCTATAAATTAATGTAAGCAGAAAAGTATGTACTCGCAGAAAACCTAAATGTAAAACTGTATGTAAGTCAAAGTGCCATCCACTTCGTAAGAGGTAAGCCATTGTTAAGTAAATGAGTGATTCCATGAAGCATTATCATTACTGAGAAGCTAACAGTTGTTCAGCTAGATAGTAATGTCCGCACGTGCTGTGGAACCCCGAAGGTTCCGTACGGTGTTCACAGGATGCTGCTATTCAGGACCACTGCATGTTGTTCACACCGTGACGTGTGCGACAAACCGTCATTACATTCCATCGTATTTGAATCTTAGTATGATTGAACGTTCAACTGATATTCTTCTGGGTTCTTTCACCATGTAGGATAATACGTTCCGCGTGATTGAATTAAGTTCAAATGGCAGCTCAATCAGCACATTCCTCCTGAACATCCGCACAAACATTATCGTGCACGCTGGAACCAAGAAGAATATAACTTCCGCATCACCCACCGTGCAAACCTAAAACTTATATAGGCCTGATAGTTCAACACACGAAATTGCAGAGTGGGTCTTTGTAGTGTACCTTTACTTGGTGACATATTGGAGATCGGAGCCCGGAAACCCTTTTGTAGGGAAAATGACTAACTCTTAAATTAGTGAACAGTGACAAAAGAGATTCTCTGAACGGTTCGTAATATTCTTGAAGGTGGTAGCGCCCGGAGCCATCGTCATGAGTAGCACGCAATGTTTTGACTGTCCTCTGTGGGTCAGGTGAAGCAACACGTGGTCGTGCCGCTACGTGACTTGACTTGTCCATCACTTTCAAACTCCTATTTTGGGGGACTCAGCCATCCCTTGTAGATCATTGCTGGCGCACCAACGTTACCTGTACATTATAATGGATTTTTTTGTAGTTCGCAGTACATGCTGTCGTGAATTTTAAACTGCTATTGAATCTACAGCTACCCTTATTGATTCACCTTTCTAGAATAATTATAATACAGTTCATTTCATGTAAACAGTATAATTAGGAACACTGCAAATGAAATTACTAGACACGTCATGCAGAAGAATGCACCCATATCCTATGCTTCCTGTATATAAAACCTGAAACCCGAGCAGGCTGGTGTTGCCCTGACGATGTGCATTGGTAGACAGGAGATGCCCTTCTCGATTCTCTTCTAGAACACAGGATATCCCATTTCAGATATTCCGTAGTTTTACTCAGTATGTCCCTACCTACCTACCTGCCTGCCTACATACATACATACATGCGTACATGCATACATGCATACATACACACATACATACATGCATGCATGCATGCATGCGTACTTACGTACATACATGCATACGTACGTACATACATACATACATACATAAGTACGTACGTACATACACACACACACACATATTACATATAACCTGCCTGTTTGCCTGTCTACATGCCTGTATGCATACATACATACATACATACATACGTACGTACATACATACATACATACGTACATACATACATACATACGTACATACATACATATATACGTACATACATACATATATACGTACGTACGTGCATACACACACACACACACACACACACACACATTACATATAACCTGCCTGTTTGCCTGTCTACCTGCCTGTCTGCATTCTTTAATTGGCACTGGGACAGTTTTTTCTCCGAATACTTCAGTTTTTTCCCCGTCATTATTATTCCACAAGTGTTCTGTACGCATATATCACCGACGCTACATAACCTTAGCCGCTGACAGTGTCGTTGAATAAGACACAGAAACCCCAAACAAGAAGATTCAATAGAGTCTGAAACACAGGTGGAGGGTTCAACGTACCCATTAGGAGGACGAAATTCCTCGAGGTTCAAAACTTGACGAAGACGACCTGGACGACGGCGATAATATACTGTCACAATTCCGCTCTTGTGATTGTGATGAGTAAGTTACCGTCACGTAAGATCTGGCTTTCAGCCTAAATGATTGCAGATTGTGTCTTCCTGTTAACCGGTTCTTCTTTGATGGACATAACCGTACGTGCATAACAACTCAAATGACATTCACCACGTCGAAATTTCGGAACAAATCATTTTACATCAGTACTTACTGTCCTCCTGCTAAACACGGTGAGTATTAGTAATGCAAACTCGCCAACTGCATTTCAAACTGAACTGAAGTACAAATGACATCAAGGAGGCTACACGGAATTCTAAGAAACTGGCAATGTTTTTACAGTTCCAACAGTTTCTTAGAATTCCTTGTTTATTGGACCGTGCATCATTGTAAAAGTTGAAGAATAAGAGACCAACTTGATGTCACTTGCTATTTTAATTTCACTTCTTATGTACTCAACATATTTCGGATATTAGTATATCCATCATCAGGAGCTTGCTATTGTGCTGTTGAATTACCACATCGGTCGTTTTGTTCTCGGTTCGTTGTGTGTTGGAGATTTGGTGCGGCTGGGTTTGTGTAGTGTTAGTGTAGCAGGCTTCAGCCTGTTACACGAACACTACTCAAACCCAGCCGCACCAAATCTCCAACACACAACAAACCAAGAACAAAACGACCGATGTGGTAATTCAACAGCACAATAGCAAGCTCCTGATGATGGATATATTAATATCCGAAATATGTTGAGTACATAAGAAGTGAAATAAAATAGCAAGTGACATCAAGTTGTTCTTTTATTCTTCAACTAGTTTCTTAGAAGTCTTCTAGTGTCTTGGAATTTATATAAATTTTTCAAATTTTCTTTTATGTCATACCGACTGTGACCGATCTTTGAGATTAGAGTTTCTGTAGATTTGACCATGAATAATGCAGTTGTGGTGTAAAGTAACGCATCGTAGTCTCGGGAGAAATTTAGGGTTCAACCTGACCACATAATTGTTACACTTATGTCGCTTTGGAAGAGGCTATGGACCTGTCGTCAGACAGACGACAGTATGAATGAACGACAGACGTCAGGAAAGGTCCTGCTTTTATTGAATCCGAATGTTTATCCTTTGTTCACATAACCCCACACCCTTGGTATTAGCTGAATACAGTCCACAGCCCCCCCCCCCCCATAGTCTTGAAAGAACCATATCAATAATACGTCATCATGAACGCAGTTTCGTAACTTGCTATTTCCTGACGAAAATTTGTATGTGCTTTTCAGTCCTCAGTGCGTGTTACATCTTCCACTAGCTTGTGCGTGATTCAGTCATCCACTAACATTGAGTGAATAGCACAAATTTTGAGGGCTACGTGACGCAGTTTTCTTCAGTCCTATTCGTAGTTGTAGGAGCTGAGTGGGGTTAGCCCTTCGTACTGCGGCCTAGAATTGGCCTGTTATACGTGCGTGCAGCCACCTCATGATAAATGAGAAGGTGGCGTTCATGTAATGATAATTGGAAGGGGTAAACCAAAGTGCTCGGAATGAAACCTGCCTCAGTGCTACTTTGTGTACTACACTGGGACTGAACCTGAGCCTCAACGGTGAGAAGCATGTAAACTGTTAATACTGCTGCGTATATCCTAGCAAGAATGTGACTCAGCATCTCGTTCCCCATCGCCCTCTGTTGTCTGTTCCTGCTTCCGATGGACGATCACAGACCTGTGTGTATAGCTTAGATTTAGGCGCGTTCGCAAAATTGCCAAAAGCAACTGTTAAATTCGTCATTTTTGTCTGTCTTCCCGTCCGTCTGTCCGTCCGCATCTAACAATTCTTCCCCCATTGGGCGAATTTTTATGAAACGTGATATTGGGTACATTTCGAAAATCTATCGAGAAAATTCAAGTTCCATTAAAATCTGACAAGAATAACAGACACTTTACATGAAGACCTGCTGTTTACATGCATGATAGTACTTCGGTGAATTCTTTTTAGAATGAGAAACGTTTTAGTCAAAAGTTGTAGAGAAAATCACAACACACATTTTATACTCAGTAATGTTTTCCTTAAATCGTGCTGTTTGTGAGATAATGTGGAAAAATGTGGTAGACCCAGGCAGGCCGCAGATCACAGTATAATTCGGTGCGTGTGCTTTGCATGCTGGATAACTAAGGCTACAGACACACACTCAGGTATGTAATACTTATTGCTTTTCCACTGCAGCAATGGGTGCACGAACGCGCCTAATGTTACGTCATACGTACATTGCTTTGCTTGTAGTTCTTGTATGGGTTTTTATGAAGTATTTGGCCGAGAAGATATTCTGCATTTAATGATATAAGACGTTTTCCAGATTCTCTTGCATGTCTTCTTGATTTCCATAATTTTTATTATTGTCGTTCCCAAGTACTGGGTAATTACCACAGATAGTAGTTCACTGAAAGTAATCAATCCTGTTATAATTCTTCTCTTTTCATGTTTCCCTGAAAATAAATGAAGATATCCCTTCAAGGTTGAAATCATCTACTCTGGAAAATACATCCCAATAAATTGAGTTCTTCATAATGATTGTAATGTGTGGCGATTGTCAGATCTCGATTAATTATGTTTAATGGAGGCCTGGAGCTCTTGAATTTGGTTTTCACCGTCGAATTCAAGCCGTTTATGCCTATATTTCTTGGAAGACCTAGATATGTTCAACACCGTTGCGGTATTCCGTAATTGGCATACCGACCTAACAGTTTCAGCTACTTCTACCTTCTGCATCAAGATCCATGCGGCTTCAGCACAACCCTCAGTATCGAACTAGGAACAGAAAATGCTATGTTCTGGCTTCATCAGTGGCCACATGGTACTCTTTTCAGCAATTGTATTTGCTGCTTTAATTGTATTAACGTTTACTTGTGATAAACTCGATTTTGTGCGTTTTTTTTTTTTTAAATTCCATAGTCACCTTTTAATTTTTCCCTATATGCTGCCATCTGGCTATAGTGTCAAATTACTCGCCTGTGCAGATGTGCTTATGTGGTACTGAAGGTAGTTCAAGTTGTTCTTATGCTGAAATTTCGCACCATGAGGGTGCGTGGGACCGGAGGAATCGCTCCACACGTTCTGAACGTGGGCACTACTTGGAACAGATTGTTCAGCTTCACGACCAGGATTCTTTACCCCCGGAGAAAAATCGCGCATTGGGTAGTCAGTTAGATGGGCTCCTCTGGACACAGAGGGGACGGTACAAGGTGCTGCACACACTGGGAATCGTCGAACGCCGGACGTCCGGTCCGTAACTTGATCGCTTATAAGGGAGCTATCCTTGCTGTTGTGCATGATACACGTGTATCAAAGAATACTCGCAGGTTCATTGTATGGCTATGAATACGTGTGCGACCACAGATCTCTGGTTATGCCAACTCGTTTCTGTCCAATATCGGGGGTAGGTGTTCGTGATGTTTAGCCTTGAAGTTATGTTACCACGCACTTGGGTTTAGTATTTATTTGGTTACTTAGGTAGTAAATTAGTTTACTTGACTTATATATCATAAACGTGAGTAACTTGTTTTCGTGTTACTTTCTGTAGAGATTAAACACATCACGAATGCACGAAACGTTCCGAGTTTATGGAGATAACAAGTGAAGTACTGCAACTAGACACGTGATATTTTGCGTTATGCGCGATTATAAACACGTGTCTAATTTTGTATGGAACTTGTCTGAACAAAAATTGTTAAGCGTGTCTTCGTAAGTACTGGGTGATTCGTAGCTCGTTGGTTTAAGTCCGTGATCTTATTCCTGCGGTAGTTTGCAGTTAGAAATATCATTATGAACTTAGGTCTGATGGTCACCCTGCTGCACTCAAGTGCAACAGTATTAGCATATATAACGTGTACACACATCCAAACGAATTGCGGTAAGGCTGTACCTCTTCAGGTGAGCGTGGGGTGCCGTTTGTTGCAGTGGCGTTGAACGAAGCTACTGTTCATGCTCAGATGTTCTGAACTGGAATTAAATATTAAAACTGCTGACGGCTATTACTAAACTGGAATAAAAGCTGGTATATATAGTGGTAAGTATATTTTCCACGAATATCTGTTACATCCTATAGAACTCGGAAATGGCAAAATGCGATACACTGTTGCATCTCTAGATCCTACAACGTCAGCATGCTTTTAATGGACGGTATTCTTTATGAGTTTTGAAACAACGCTTCATTGACTTCCCTGGGATTTTCAGGGTCATTTATGTTGTTGTGCACATTCTGAGAAGTCCTTCATTTAATCTTGATGTTCTAATGGTGAACGGTAAAGGTAAGGTTCACCCAAGAAAAGGCCATGAAGGCCTCGGCGCTGGAGGGGGGGGGGGTTAGATAGTCAACGCCACGCCCCGGCCGCTTTACCCCCTGGAAAGAGACCCTCTACCCATTGTACAGGAGACTGGGCGGAGCCCAGAGCGGTCTAGACGGGTACGGAAAGTCTCGCCTTCACCGGGATTCCATCCCGGAACGTCCATCTCATAGCGAGTCGTACCGACTAAGATATCCTGGCCCCTGTATGTTGTAATAAATCTGCAAATAGCAGTGTTTGCAATATATAGTGTGTTGCTGTTGGTTGTGTGGCTGGGTGGCTTATATCGCTGAATCCTACTAAATAGTATATATAGGTAATTACTGCTGGAAGGCATGTGCAGCTTTTTGAATGTTTCCTGGTGTCACTCCAAGTGTGTAGTGCCAAAGGAGGTTTTGGTTGTTAGGTGACGTGAGTGTATGTATGATGTCCGTTGCCTATACATGTCATATTTTATTGGCCCATCCAGTACATGATTCTGAGACTGGTTTCGATGTATTCCATTTTTAGCTGCAAGATGTGTGTATTTCAGTTTCACTTAAAACAGTAGCCAGGGAATTAGCAAGGTACAAATTATATGTAATGCGTGTACAGGAAGTTAGGTGGGGCAAGGGGGCACTGTAAGAGCAGAGGATTATATTTTCTTCTGGGAATGCTTGCTATCGTTCGGTGCAGAATCTTTTGTCTTCCAGTTCCCTATCCAAAAATATAAAGATTAAGATATACAGGACTATACTTTGGCCTGTTTTTTGTATGGGTGTGAAACGTGGTCATTCACATTGAGGGAGGAACGTGGGCGGGGATGTTTGAGAATAGGGTGCTGAGGAGCATATGTAGGCCTAAGAGGGACGAGGTAACTGGGGAGTGGAGAAGACTACGTAACGAGGAACTTAATGATCTGTACTCCTAACCCAATATTGTTCGTGTGAGCAAATCGAGAAGAATGAGATGGACGGAGCACGTAGCACGTATGGGGGAGAGGATAGGTGCATACAGGGTTTTGGTGGTGAAACCCGAGGGAAAAAGCCCACTTGGAAGACCCAGGCTTATATGGGAAGATAATATAAAGATGGATCTTCAGGAAGTGGGATAGGGAGACGTGGACTTGGTTGATCTGGCTTAGGATAGAGACAGGTGGCGGACACTTGTAACGCGGTAATGAACCTTCAGGTTCCATAAAATGCGGGTAATTTCTTGACTAGCTGAGTACCGGTTAGTTTCTCAAGAAGGACTCTGCTCCATGGAATAGTTGGTAGTTGGTTGGTTAGTACGGTATGTATTTCTGTAAGGCATTCATACAACCATCTTTCATACTAACCTGAATTACATGGTGACAAAGTATAAGTAATTACAAATATTAATTTTATTGGTACACCATATCTGGCATGAGCCTGCACAGATAAATTTTTAGGGGATTCAAGTCTGAAAATCTGAGTGCCCAGTTGTGTAGGCCAACACGACCGATCTATAGAGCAGGCAAGCGATGATCGAGATACGTTTTCAACTGCACGGCATTCCATCGTGTTGCGTGTACAAACGCAACCGGATTTCCGACGGTACGGCTACCAGTATTCGCGGCAGTTCGTTCTGCATCATACCAAAATGCGTTGCTGCGAACTTAGTATCTTCGTAGACCTTGAGTATCGCGTCTGTATTTAGGTGGCGTTTTGACTAGGAGTGACCTCAGGAATGGAATTTTAAATGAAGAATAATAAGTCGTGAATCGCCCTGCAAATGCATTTATGTGTGTATGTGTGTATTATTTGTAAGCAATAACCGATTTTATTTGTGATTGTACATTATCTTGTTTAGTAAATATTTTAAGTGTGAAATACCGGATTTTTTTGTTTATTTCATGACATCATTATTTCGGGCAGTAGCGCGTTGATACCTAAACACATTTTAGGAATGTGAAGGCCTGAGGAAAATCTTGGAATGCCTTAGGATATCAAGACATATAAAGACACCTGGACTGCTATAAGAACCTGCTGTAAGAACCTGAAATTTTAATGGAAACTGTGCGTTGCCCTTTTTCAGAAATTTATGACAGCATACTGTTGAGACACTTATCGTTGAGTCCATGTGTTCAAATAAGAAATATTCGGCTGTATTTTGAACCTGACAGACGAGAACATTTTTCCAATACTTTTATTTAGAAACCTGGCCGTGCCCTTGGACAGAAATTGGAGCCTGGGCCCACAAAAGAAATCGTGTATCTTCATGGCGTTGATTGCGGAAACCAAATAAATCTCAGGTCTTTAAAATAAAACCATTTTGTACTCTGTTCACTGTATGCTGTGAATACGTTTGGAACAGTTTGGTATAATGAATGTATTTTAAAGTAAATATATGTACGGACTGTAGATTTGCACGTCATTCATGTTTTCAAAAATACTCGTGACCTAGTTCATTCAACGTTATGTACAACGTCTCTTTATTGCCATCTCTTGGCAGATTTTTGAAACACGCGACTCCAACTTCAATCGATTTTGCCCATGGAGATTCTTGAATGTCCGCTAGATGGCAAGAGAGCATCAGATGTGTGTGACCGTAGTGGGCGTATAGGCGGCTCCAATGATTATGAACGTCAGTTGAAGAGGTTAATTTAAAAAACATTTATGCCCACTGTGGTAATGATTGAGTTATCTATGGGGAAGCGTGCATGACGCGGACCTCTGGTACAGTGTACAACTACTAAATATAATATTAAATAATGTACGTCAGCACAACTACTTTATTACACAAGGTAATTACATAGGCTACATGTTTCGGCTATCTTTCAGTCATCTTCAGGCCTATTTTGTCAATTGAGTCACAAGATGCTATGCACACATTGGGGTCCCATCGTGTTTACGTTCATGGAATACATCAAAATTAAATAATTTGTCTCACAGGTGTGACGTGAAAATTGTGTTTACATCAGTTGGATACATAAAATTGGATCACTTGTCTCGAAAAATAT
>Ga0131853_10020468_pt1 | contig 12013 bp, 8 predicted proteins | sample TergutLab28metaG_FD_92764 | JGI IMG/M metagenome (GOLD analysis project Ga0131853, IMG submission 92764) | Labiotermes labralis P1 segment gut microbial communities from Petit-Saut dam, French Guiana - Lab288 P1 (version 2) (version 2) | ecosystem: Host-associated > Arthropoda: Insects >...
CCTACACAACACAACAAGTACTCGCTAGCTCCTGAAGATGGACGTATTAACGTCTGAAACATGTTGAGCAATATATAATAAAGCAAGTGTCATCTAGTTGGTCAACCATTATTCAAATTAAAAAGGCATATCTGGCGATGAATTGAAGGAGATGTTGTAGCGGTAAGATTCTAGACTTTCTAGTCGAAGAATGTCCATTTCGAATTTCAGCTGGGTCATTGGCTCTTTATATTGAGGTTTTCCGTAGATTATTTTCAGTCTTTCCGGCTAAATTTTGGCACAATACTTCGATAAGGCCAGAACTGCTACCTTCCAAATCTATTACAACTTGTTAGTCTCCTACCCCTTTATCCTACATAGCCCAAGTTACTAAGAGAGCTTTTAAAAACACAAAATATTCCTACTCTGTAGTTTTCTTTATATAAGGTTCCCTGGCTTTCCCCTAGCATAATTTCTTCAGTACAAATGCTTCAGAAAGCGCTTTGTTCTCGAAAGCCCTTGAACTACATTTTGCCACTGCAATGAGAGATCAAGCTTACGGGCCACATAAAGCAACAAACAAAATAGAGATTAATATATTTCTTAATTTTTAGTTACACTAGAGCTGGCAAGAAGATATTATCACATTGAATCAAAGTGTAACAATCAAACCCTAATAATTATATTTCTCGACAATTCTTATGTACTTCTTATGGATGCCTAGGAAAGTCAAAAGTAGAACAGACTATTAGGTTTAATACAACTCTCCCTAAATTATTCTACACATTAATAAAGTCAGTTTGTAAGGCGTCGTTCAGGAAACGTTAGTTTTTTAAACTCATGCAGGCTGTAACCACTCTCACAAACTAAATAGATTTATTATCATGTAACCAATATAATAATTTATAAAAGAATATTTTATTATAATTTCCGAACAATATCGTTTCCCGAAACACATAATCTCGCAACGTCAAATGGCACAACCAAGAGCATCATAAAGCAATTTGCTGAGCATCGGATGACTACAAGTGTAGTTCCTTGTGTAACGGCTGACTGTGGGTTGAAATGTCGTCAATTATACATGAAGAGAAAAGACCCAATTATACCACCGCCTTACATGAAATTATTTTTTACACCCTTGTCATTCCGTTGCCTTCAGTTCGATTGCCAATTTCTTTGACGGTAAGGGAGGCAATGGACGTGAAAGTGCAGTACAGATATTTTGAGCGCACACGGTGACAGTAGGAAAAGGAGAAGTAATAATTGAATGTTGTTTTATTGTAGCTGTTGTTACTAAAACCAAATTTTTTTAATGCGTTAATGCTGTATTAAAGTACCGCCACTGCCATTCTAGAATAGTGTCGTATAAACCAGTGTGAAATGTACCGTTCGCAGTTCAAAGAAACCGAATTAAAATGTGAAAATTAATGGTCAGTAAACATTTGTGTTGAAGAAGTTGTTTCATTTGTTACAGAAAAGTAGAAACACAGAGGTAACATGATTAAAAGAACCACTTTCCTAACCCAATGATCATCGAAGAACGTATTTATATGGGCACAAATGAAAGTTCTTCCCAGCCGGTTGCTATATAGACTTCGCAGATTCATGAACAATACTTGTAACGAGAAGGACCAGAATTCTTGTTGTTCCGTCGTGTATATTACGTAGTAATGGGTCAGTAACAGAAGTTCTTACTCGTTACGAACAAAAAATGGACTCGCACAAATAAACGGCACATCGTATTTTTGGTACGAAATGGATTATGGACTGCTGTAGTGTGGTTAGGTATAGCCAACAATATTTTATACGGAAATACAGAGCGTCTCACTAACATTTTTCCTCAGCACGGTTACTTTCTCATGATTCTCATCACGTGTTAAGCCTGCTTCGACCGAGACTTTGCAGTCCGTATTTCCTTCCACTGAAGTTGCCAGTTACTTGACAGCAGAGCCTCAAACCTCCGACCAGCACTATCCGAGAAGACCTCGCACCTTCTGAAACTATTCCTCTTGTCCTCAAATTATCTTCTAATATTTTTTTTTGTCAAGATCGTGGATTTTCCTACACTTAATCTTCGTCTATTGATTCCCTGAAAAACGGTGTTAGGATTAGTTTAACTTAAAGGTGGAATTTTGTTTCTTAGGACAGTACAAATCCTGTAATTTGCACCAAATCTCTGCATGTCTCGGTGGTGTGAAGAAAACTTTACGAATGGATCTGTGTTTTTCGTAGCACAAGCATCTCTTATTTTTGCGCTTTAGGATTCTGCTGAACGTACATCACGCATAATCCCAGATATACAAGTTTCCGTATTTTATTTTTTTAAACATTAAATCTCTAATTCTGTATTTTCCACTATTGTCTATATTACTCTCTTACACAACACTCTTGATGCAAAATATTTTTACAAAAATTCTGAAGACCTTTTTCCATAACATTTGTCCTTTATAAAAGTATTGCAAATAAACATGCTTTGTTTAATATAATTCATTTATCGCACGCACTAACAATCTTTTTTTCAATTAATTAAAACACGAATAAGCGACAGTATTACATAGCAGTGCAGATAAAATTACGTAATTGTCGGTCGATTTGGCCGGCGTAACCAAGCACTTGTTTCCTTCTGTTCGGAGAGACGATTAAAATTTGGCTCTGTATTTAGCACGTATACAGCAATTTTATCACTGAAATGTATAATTAGCATTTTCCCATTGGCCGATCCCAGTGGTCACGCGGTCTTAGGCGTGGGTCTGCGGCCGCTGGGAAAGTGTTTTCGAATCCCTCCGGGGTTATGGGTATTTTTTTCTTGTGAGAGTTGTGTGTTTTCTGGTAAGGTGTTGTGTCCAAATGTGTGATTGCGAAGCCATGTAAGGCGAGTCCATGAATAGGAATCGGGTCGAAGCACCACAGAAAAAAAAATTCCATTGAATTTTCAAAGATAATTTTATAAAGTTCGCAACTTTCACATGCAAATGTTACAGTCATCAAAAAAAGTGCGCTCTGAATTACACTTTAAGTTATGCATTAAAAATGTCGTAATCGCTAAAACAGAAACTGGTAAAACGTACGTTTGTTAGATCACAAACCATAAAACATTATCGCATGAAAAATCAGTAGAAGACGCAAAATAAATGCCATAGCATCTCTGCAAGTTATGTTCTACTAGATATTTGCAACGTTCCAGCTGATATAAATACAAAGTGTCTTTCATATGAACTTTCTTCACTCTCTCACGATAATTTATTTTGGGAAGGAGGAAAACACCATAGACAGTCTTCCAATTTTCCGACATCACATCTCAAATGAAACCAGAATGACAGCGGCGATAACTTCAGACTCAAATAATTCCATATCTTAAGGATGTATAAACAAAGTTTACACTCCGTAACTACAGCCTTATGGTTCCACGGTCTTTCCACTTATTATCTTTCTGCTGAATGTGCCATACGGAAAATCAGTCTTCGTCTGCCTAGGGTGAGGTTACTTGAACCGGAAATACGTCATGTCTGGACTCGAGTTTATGACAATATCTGCGGTGACAGCAATCTCGCCTTTCTGACCAGCTGTTCAGCCAATTTCATCGTCACAGCACTCCAATGTACACTCAACAAAGTAAGACATCTTATTTTAGAACTATCGTACCGAGACCACAAGAACACTCATGTACAAGTCACGAAGGATAAACAGTGACCTTCCCTGTACTTAATAAAAATGTATCAAAGGGCAATAGCTAGCGAGGGTGTAAGTTCCACACTGGCAGGCTTAAAAGTTAAATTTTCAACACGCTGAACAGAAAGCTTAGTGCTAGGTTGACCCATTCTCAAAACTAGAGCCATTCTGACACGGAATTAAACCTTTGCCATTGAGTCCATGATCCAATACGTTGACGCTTAAAACAAGGAATTACTATTCCGTTAATCCCAGTATTAAACGATGTTAATAACATGGTCTTATACATTTTAATTTTGAATTACAATTTGCTAATTCAACGACGATTTGACTGTACAATATTAAGATTTTGTCACTCTTACGGAATAAAGAAAAAGGCCACGACGCTCAACGTAATTGCAAAATTTTGCGAGGGGTAATAAACAGCAAATTATGAAATGATGGCAGAAAGTAACACTTCCTACTCGTTCCTTCTGTTATTCTCGCTAGATTATAAATTCATGACTATTTTCGAGGAAAATGTTGAAGATGCTAGTATTTGACATGTGCCTTCCCACATTTCACGAAACGCGCTCTGTAAGTTTTCTCCGTATCTCAGCAACAGATTTAAAATCAGCTACAGTCGACAGCTCAGCTCGTCAACAGCAAATCGTCGTATATCTTGCATTCATCTCCGAAACAGCATGATTTACGCTCGATCATGCGCAGCTATGCTCAGATCTTGAACCTTGTCTTCGATCTCAGTTCGTACCACACAGAGAACATAATTTCCATTGTAAGGACATGCACATGTGTCCTCATATGGAGGTTCTCTTATTTATCAGATTTTCAGCAGATTTATGACAAATTTAAGTAAAGTCTCAAGTACGAAATTTCACGAAAATCCGGCAGGTGGGAGCTGCTTTACAACGTGAAGGCACTGAGACGGAGAGGCAGAAATGACGAGGATTATAGTCGCTTTTTGTAATTATGTTGCGAATTTGCCTAAAAAAAGGGACAGCAACCCACAATAGGATCGAAGGACAATAAACAGAATATTCAAATGAGTGAAACGTGCATTTAAAACATAATTTGAAATAAAAGGGTTGCATCTCAATTTGATTTTAAGAACTGAATGATACGCTGTATGAATCAACTATAAATATAAGAGTGTACTACAGTATCCAATATTCTTCTGATACTGAACCTAATCCTTAAAAATGACCTCGAATGGAAGCTAAAATATTCCTATTAAATATATGGACACAATAAATAAAAGATAATAAAATGAATATTTGTATTGCGCCGCATTTGAAGACAAAATGATGCCTGAATATTTGTGTGGAAATATTTATTTAGAAATAATGAACAACAATTTACGTAGGCAGAATGGAACACAATTTTTTAAATGAACGCTTTGACACGGCGTTCTACATTTGTACTGTAATAGGTACGTGTAGGTTCTAACAATTCTCAATAGATTGCTCCCTAATGAAGCCGTACAGTTACGTTCATGAAAGGGATCCAAACCGCATAGTGTCTAGGACAGTTCCAGCATTCTTGGTTGACTTGAGCGAATCCCATCAAATATCATTCCCGTTACCCAGCATGTTACGTATTTTGAAATCCACATATGCATTCCTTTGAACAAAGAAGTCTAGAGCCAAAGCAGCATCTAATTTTGAACCACCCATTTCAGACCAGTACAAAGAGGAAAATTACCCAAAGGTGGCTCATATGAATGCAGTTCAACAGCACAACAACAAAAAATGATTCCAGACCCTTTAATCCATAAGTACGGTACTATCGATTTGTTACCTTCAGGCGCCATAATGGACTTCTCAGATGCTAACATAAATAGCGTGGCTAATAATTGTCTTGAAAAGATAAGATCGCACACCCCAGAGGGGGGAAGTTCACCCCACAAAAGAGGGTGTTTATGGCCTGGCGCCTATCTGAGGTCCGACATTGTATTCTGCCTCTTAGCACGCACTTTGAGCAGTTGAACAACACAATCGTATTCCATTTACGCTTGTTTTAACTTTCCAAAACAGTAATTAACAAGAAACATGGCAGATACACTCAACTTAGGACATGACTTCCCATTGTTTTTTGTAGTCCGGAAATCGGAGAAGGGATTCAGGGTTGGCGCGTCTTAGTATACTAAATAATATGGCACTCAGCAGCATTCGCGTTTCAATGTGCAGCTAATGGTTTGAGAACTCTAATCCTGCTTTGATTCCACTTCCCCGATAGGCGATTGTTTCAAATATAAATCGGGGCAGCGTCGCGGTTGCCAGATTATGCAAGGCTTTGCGCTGAAGAAGATCGCGGGGCAAACCCGGCTAGCGGGATTCAGTCCTAGCCTGTAGGCAGCTAATTGTGCGCCTACAGGAGTATACTATTTACATGACACATCCCTACAACTGATTCCCGACATTTATCGTAAATTTGTCGATGTCATAGAAAATACAGTATCTAATTTTAAATGGGCTACACAACTTTTATTTTCAAGGAGGTAAAAATTCACGTGGGCCCTTAAGTAGGCATATGAGGGCAGTGGAAGCAAAACTACATGCATTCGTAACCTTGACACAAGATAGGGGAGAGAGATAAGTTTCACGACATGCCTGCTGCTTTTTCCACTTGGAAATATTCCCGTCTAAGCATTGTGGCCGGGGGGGGGGGGTCGCAACCGGTACGGACGAAAGAGAAGAACTCACGTCCTGTCATGAGTCGAACCCCAGGTTCACAGTCTTTCAATCCCTACTTTAGTCACCGTAACAACTGGGCTATCACTATTCTCGTTTCGAAGAACTACATTAAAATTGCAGTTCATTTTAAAATTCACTAAAGTTATTTTTCGATCGCGTTCCCTTATATTTGAGAGATTAGTTTCTCCTGAAAGAAAGTAAAACCCCCGCAAAGAACAGAAATACTTCTAATACTGCTGCCAGGCAATAAACTTGAAAGGTCTTTATCGAAGGTACTTCGACAAAGTCAGCACTTACAGAACACGAGTTTACACAAGACAAACAAAAATTTCAAATTTACTTTACAGTACAACACGTTCCGTCTACTTAATGCTCATGATGAAGAATCACCCTATTAAAAAAAACAGTATTTCTTTTCGTTCGCAATATTCAGAAATGTTACTGGGTTTCCTTAATTTTATTATGGGTATTTCGGGAAATTCGGACTACAAAGCATTAAATGTTTCAATAAGCGAACATTTTATCCTGTTTTATATATATATATACGGAGAAAGTTCCTACATAAAATACGCGGAGACTCTCGCAAAGGTTGTAATAATTTCAAGGAAGTTAGTCCTCTGATAACAAGTCAGTCGTTAATAAGGACCGCACTGAAGCATAATCATAGCATGAAGTGGAAATTAAACTACCTGCCAGTATAGTTTATTAGGCTGTATTTGTATACTTAAGGGTACACTTTCCGAAATGTATTGATAGTTCACTAACTTTGGGTTGAATATTAATTTTCCAAGGAGCAGTAACTTATTTTAAAAAAAATATTTCTCAGAACTAACATAAGATCATGTTTCTTAGATTTTTTAATATAAATTTGAAGAAAACGCGTTTCATAACATGACATTAGAAGATGACCATGAATTTAATCAGTTAAAGAGAGCAACTTGATACTATAGCATTTATCACATCTTCAGTTCGATCCATGAGGACCTTCTAGAGACAAGGGAGAAAAATCCGTGTGTACATGACAATGTGCAGTGGCTACAACATGAATTTCTTGAAAATTTGCGTTAATAAGTACTTACCGCTCCTTAAGGAAAAATTTATACTCAACGTAAGCAAATTTCCAGTTCATGTGGCTATGGGAATTGATGACGCCAGCCTTCACGTCTTAAGACTTTCACATTTGTTCTATAAGGGTTCGACTTTTATTGTAACGAAACTTTCAGAATTGTCTTAATCAGCGTTTCTCCATTTGATACTACCAAAGTAAAGACTATCTCCAAGTTTCAGAAAAAGAAAATACACCTCAGAAAATTTCATCGTGCTTCCGAATGAACGCACAACAATATCACAATAACTAATAACAATAAATCTTCTATCGCAACTGTTCAATAAGTCATAGAAAAATCATTTACGAATCTCGAATACACCCTGAAGAAATTAAGCGCACATTAAAAATGCCTAATTGCACCATGTAAAGACGGTAAAAGTAAAGTTAATTTGTTCCTGTTCAGGCAACGAAGATAAACAAGGGCAAACGAGGTTTTCTTACAGGCATTCTTAAACCCGTGACCAAATGGCAGTGAGTGGTCACCTTCAGTCCCCGAACCCTTTACTCCAAGGCAAAAGAACTTCGACGCCCATTAAATACGGTTACAGAGATTTTTGCGGACCGATAGAAATCAGCAGACAACTGGACTGGAAACACTACTACAGAGGTTCTCGTGAAAGCAAAATATTTTATGTATATATAGTGGGCAAACACACACCTCCACACAAAAGAACACGATGTAACCCTACGTCAAATTATGCTCAAAATTTAAACTGCGACTCACCTCTTGATGCCACTGGAAATGAGATAAAACCTATGCATTCATCAGCATTTCCATTTAGTGCAATTTAGTTGTACAAGAGCAAGTAAGCTGGGCAAAATGTTAGATTCTAACTTCTTCTTCGGAAGGTCCCATTTCGAATCTGAGCCGGCAAACGAGTTATTGTCTATGTGATTTTATATGGTTTTCCTGTCCCTGTAGGCAAATTCCTAGTCAGTAATTTGATTGGACTGCAATCGCGTCATTCCAAATTATATATATTATACATTAACCAACAATGCTCTCACTAAGATACAATAAAATACAAATCGTAACATTCACGTTGTGGTCAATACCAACTCCTACATATTTCGGTACAACAGTGTCATCATCATGGAGTCTACCACAATAAGGAACATAATTGTAACGCCCCAGTCCAGGTACTGACCTCCTTCACTGTCATCATCAAAATATTAAAATATTTAAATTCTAGAGTACATTAATTTGACAATCAGAAATCCACCAAAGCTGTAAGATTGTGAGCTTCTTCAAGTACAAGCTCGCAGTTTTTTTTGTCTGCCTCACGTGTACAAACATCCACTTCGCACTGTGTGATCCATATGGATCTCGTCCAGTTGGAGCTTGTGAAGTTCAATCGTGTCGGGCGATTTAGTGCACACTAAATCGCCCGACATTTAATTTATATATATAAGAAAATGCACGGTATGAATAACATAAACCATAAACATCTCGGAACAATTACAGTGTACATGCTGAAATTATATATCTATGATTAGTCCTATCTCACGATTCAAGACTAGACGTCCCTGGGATTTTACATTCAGGACTACGCACATCTTTCTCTCTTCCTTCGTTTGACCTCTGTCTACCTACCCTTTGCAGGTTTATAGGGTTACTGTTGCTCCTCATCACACGCAATGACACGCTCACACGCACACACACACACACACACGGTAGAACTTCTCTGCACGAGGAATAGATCCTCGCAGAGATGTCTACTTGACAGCACACAACACTCACAATAGAGACAACCATGCCCACGGCGGGATTCGAACCCGCAATCCCAGCAAGCGAGTGGCCACAGACCTACACCTTATAACTAAACACCTCAGCCTGAAAATTCAAATCACGCCTACCTTCAATTATACGCTCATAAACAGACCCGCTACAAAAAGAATACTCAAGAGCAGACCTACCTTAAATTAAATATTCAAGACTAGGTCCACCTGCAACTGAACATTTTATGCTAAGTCTAATTCAAACTGAACATCCTAGTCTAGGCCTACGTGATACTAAACATTTAGACTAGGCAAGCCGCAAATTGAACATTCTAGACTAGGCCCGCCTATATTTCAACTTACAGCTCTGAAGGCCTTACAAAATATGGCACCACGTAGTAACAGCTCCTGTGGTACAGGTTCAACAACTGGGCGATTTTTCGGCTGCAGGCTTTCCAAATTTGCATTATTTAATTCTTTTTGAAGCTGAGAAGAATTATGGATCGTACTAAGATTCAGCAGCTATTCTATTAAAATGCATGCAGGCACAACTCTGCCATAACTGAGGTTCCCCGTGCTATTCCCCTCCCCTTATTGACAAATTATGAAATAATATCTGAAAACAAAAAAAAATGAAAGTTTATTTCCATGTTCCAACAGATTCATAAGTCACATTATCACAATGTTTCCTCTTCAGTGCTTCATAACTTCAGTAGCTGGTGTAATGTGCGATACAATCGATATGCAAAGAACTTCTGACTTGCAAAATTTTAATCATTTAATAAAGAAACCAATATTTCGAGGGAAAACAGTGGCTTCCTATTGTCACTGAAAGTTCCTATCTCCAAGTCTTTTGTCTCTGGATAGCTTAAATTCCTCAGCCACTTTATATACACTTTCTGATAAATTCAGTTAAAGACCTGCTAACAGATTCTAAATTAATAGAAACGTTCCGAGGTGGGGTGTATCCATGGTAACCACACTGCCTGTGTAGAACAATTTGAAAGTATGTCCACTTTCTGAACCCACACAGCACAGAAAAGTAATGTGGTCAGGAGAGAGAGAGAGAGAGAACAGAAACATTTCATAATTAAGCAGTTTATTTTTTCCTCTTAAGTGAAAAATTAACTTGGCGCTTCATGCACAGCGTTCCATGTTTCACAACTAGCATTCAATTTCAGATACAAATTGTAACATTCACGACAAATATAAATGAAGACTTATCTATTGATAAAGAGAGGGTTTTTTGAGTCAAAACACAACTAAGCTTGCTAAATGTTATTATTTTAAGCTGACGACATGTTTCGGCCCCTGCTGTGGGCCATTTTCAGGTCACAAAGGTATATTCAAGGAAACTACACAGGATAAGTCATAAAATATATCAATCTAAAATTCAACGAGATCTCGTTGTCGTTCAGTATTCTAATGCTGTTCATGAGTAGGTTAAGATCTGAATATATCATAAAACACAACAATATAATAGTCATTATTTACAGTAGGTACTTGAAACTGGAGTAGTAGATTAGTAAAAACATTGTCACTGTAGCTTAAGGATGTGTACAATTTTCGGAATACATTTTTATACCCCGTAATTTTGGGGGTCGTCTGTCTTGAACGTTGTGATTTAGTAAACACAAGTTATCCATTTAAATACTCGAAGCGATTACCAAGACGAAAATTGGATTGTATTATACAGTGCCAAATAGAGCAAAGCTAAATTATGTATTCCCCTCTCAAAATATATTCTGTCTGGATTTATGAATTTGTCACGATTACAATCATCGCTCTATTTGTTGTCCTGTAATATGGTACACTGATACACTAAGTTAGCCTAGCATGGGTATTTGTAAATATGTACATGGACAACATACACATAATATTACACACATACGGATCGGTATTACATAATGGGTAATTACTGCATTAATATGTAGAAAACTCAGAACATAGAAGATCATGAAATGTCACAGATTTCTACCAGACTACAGAAGGTCTCATCGTTGAATGCATTTTCTTCAAACGGTGCAAGAAAACCCTCGCCGTTCGCGGAATTTATGTTTTTGAAAACTTCTGGGACAGGTGAAAGCGCCATTGTTCAATTTAAAATCTTATGGGAAAATGACTGTAGTAACATCAAACAGAGTTGTAACGAGATAATGTATTACTTAATGATTAAGAAACAATAAAATATTTGTGGTGGTGTGTAGAGGAACGAAATCGGTACTCCTGGTTAAAACTGTCAGGATGGTCGACCGACACAGGGTGCAGTATGGGAGGCAGAAAGCGTAGTGAAGAAAGAGGTACATTTCCGAAGGTTTCGTCTTTTTCTACACGTCTTTATTTACACCTCCTTCGGTGGTCACGTTGCTTCTTCCATTTAAGTGTCATGCGCCAATCCATGTAACATTAAAAAGCTCTTAATTCTGCCCATTCAATAGAGTTCTATTTTTTACGTGTTTCTCACAAGACACCATCGATTCCCGACGGATGCAAACATTTTTTCTCTCCTCCTAACCGTCCAGACCAACCATGGGACACGCCTGCTCAGTGCTTACTGGTGCCTGTTTTCCCCTCTGTAAATAGACACGGGACAAAAACTGCTTCATACCATGTAGTTCCGAGGTTAAGCGTGAGTGAATCTACACGTCCGGTTCCCCACATGCCTTCATGGTATTCATACATACATATTTAACGCTGCTGACATAAAATATATTTCTAGGAATCTTATGCGTATTGGACCGTGCATCATCTTGATATTTGAATAAAGGTTGACCAACTAGATGACACTTGCTTTATTATATATTGCTAAACATGTTTCAGACGTTAATACGTCCATCTTCAGGAG
>Ga0131853_10020470_pt1 | contig 12011 bp, 9 predicted proteins | sample TergutLab28metaG_FD_92764 | JGI IMG/M metagenome (GOLD analysis project Ga0131853, IMG submission 92764) | Labiotermes labralis P1 segment gut microbial communities from Petit-Saut dam, French Guiana - Lab288 P1 (version 2) (version 2) | ecosystem: Host-associated > Arthropoda: Insects >...
AGTGTCATACGTATTTGACGTTCAGGTGACCGTGCATCGTGATAAATTCTTCTAATAAAACCAACCAGATGCACTAATTTCTCAAATTTATTTTTTGAATAAAACTCTTCCATTTTCGGACCAATTCCTCTTCCCTCCCCATCCCGCCCCACCCCTCCCCCCCGTCCCCCTCTTTTATTTTCCCCCCCCCCCCCCCCAACATTATATGCCATGAAGCACAAAAAATGAAACTCCTCATTATGCAACTTTACCCAGCCTACTGTTCCTTCTCCCCCTCTTAGCTCCAAATATTTTCCTATATACCCCTGCCCTTGCATACTCTCAGTCAAAACACACATACATGCTGGAAATATAGGAAGGATGAGAAACAGCTAGTCATATAATTATTTAAAGCATTACTTTTTTCTTTGATTTATGCATCCACATACAGAATGTTATACAGAATTTATTGGATTAATCAATAAGAAAAAAGCTAGTGTTGAATACATATCATGTGCAAAACCTAAGCATAGGTGGGAAAATAATATCAAGATGGATCTTTTGAGAACCTGGGAGTAAAAGTGGGTACTCGGTTTAAGTGGCTCAAGATAAGGGTGCACAACAGGATTTTGTGAATGTGTTACCTACCCAACATATTAATTCACAGCATGATATTTCTAATCTAATTACCACATTTATGGAAGACCTTGCATTATTCAGGTACAGAGCCAGCTAGACACGATGATTACACAAAAGGCATCTGTTACATCAGACAAAGGCAAGGAGATGAAAATAATTGTGCATTTGGACTCCCATAACAGTTACGTGTTAACAACAACTTTGCTATTCATTCTTAACAAAAATATTTTATATAACATTCTACAGAGTGCCTATTTGTGCACTGGACTATCAGTGTTTTGATGCTAACATCTAAACATAAAAATGCTTCATACATATTTTCTAGCTTCTCATTTTTGGGGGATTTTTTCAAGATAATTTTACAGCAATATATTCTAAGTATTCAGGCTGGACACAAATTATGCATTGACTCTTTCCTTGTAGAGAACTTTATAGCACCCAAAGAAGAAACACTTGCAGTATTACAGTGTGAATTAGCAACTGCAGAAGTGTGGGATTGCTACATTATGCCTACAATGGAATTATTAAATCAGTATCACTACATTAGCTAACAACATTGGCACAATTATCATCACTCACAATATATAGGTAAGATGTCAACTGGAATGTGATGGAATATGGGGCAAACTGGTAAATATCTTTGTAAAGTGGTCAGATGAAGTTGTGGGTGGGGAAGTCTGAAGTTAAAGGTTTGAAACTTGGTACCTGCCATCACTTCCACTTTCTCCCCTTATTAATGATGTGTTTAAATTCACTTCAAAGGAAAAACATAAATTATAAGTGACTAAAACCAAACTGTCCAGGAAAATAGTATGACACAAGAGGCACAAAGATAAGCTGGATATTTAGTACAGGTATGTAAGTCAATTTTTGAAAGGGTGGAAGAGTTCAGATATTTGGGAGCAACATTAACAAATCAAAATTCTATTCAGTAAGAAATTAAGAGCAGACTGAAATCAGGAAATGCTTGCCATAATTCGGTGCAGAATCTTTTTCTTGCCAGTTTGCTATCCAAAAATTTAAAGATTAAGATATGCAGCACTATAATTTTGCTGGTTGTTTTGTATGGGTGTGAAACTTGGTCGCTGACATTGTGGGAGGAAGGTAGGCTAAGAGTGTTTGAGAGTAGGGTGTTGAGGAGAATACTGGGCCTAAGAGGGATGAGGTAACAGGGGAGTGGAGAAAACTACATTGTGAGAAGCTTTATCTGTACTCCTCACCCAATAATGTGTGGGTGATAAAATTGAGAAGAATGAGATGGGTGGGGCATGTAGTGCACATGGGGGAGGGGAGAGGCATGTATAGGGTCTTGGTGGGGAAACCTAAAGGAAAGAGATCACTGGGGAGACTCAGGCATAGATGGGAGGATAATGATAACATGGATCTTCAGGAAGTGGGAAGTTGGGGTATGGACTGGATCAGGCTGGCTCAGGATAGGGACAGATGGCGGGCACTTGTGAATGCAGTAATGAACCTTCGGGTTCCACAAAATGCGGGGAATTTCTTGACTAGCTGCAAACCGGTTAGCTTCTCAAGGACTCTGATCCATGGAGTGAGTGAGTACGTAAGTAAATAAGTAAGTATGTATGGAAGTCAATTTACAATTAATAACTTACACAAGAAACCTTGTATGTTGATAAAATCATGAGCATACAGTGAGCCAGGCATACACCAACAATAGTGACAAGAAATGCTTACTGAAGTTTGGTAGAGAAATACCTTGAAACACTTGAACAGGTCACATACTGTGGGTGATTTATGTTCGTGAAACCAAGAAGTTCACAACGTAGCTTATATACAGACAAGAAATGCACACTACATTTGAGTGGAGGAACATTCAGAAAACACCCACTCGGATGATTGGAATAGAGCTGGGAAGGTAACACTGCAGAATGCAGTCACCACTATCATGCAAACCCAACCATGGAACCCTATGCTGAGGTCCATCCAGTTCACATCCAGACATCCCACTACCTTACACTTATTTTAACATTACTCCACCTATACCCCTGTACCTTAAGTGACCTCTAATGTGAAATTTTCTAATAAAGATTTCTGTATCCATTTATACTTTCTATGGAACGTTAACTTCAACTTAACAGATTCGATCACCTGAAAAGTACCAACATTAGAGTATAAATCATCTGCTATTTTCTTCTTCATGATCTGTACAAGTACAAAACTTTTGAGTGTCTAACTACATACATCTTTCTCAGATTTCAGACATCTGTTTTCTTAAACATGTAGTTATGTGTATTATGTGTTTAATATCAACATATTTTCATCATTTAGCACCATGTGAAATTGTTGATTAAGAAAAGAATCAATACTGCAGACATTGCCACAGCATGAAACCCACACACGACAGAAATAAATGTTATGAAAAGAAAACAATGACGGAAGTCTGAAATGGTTTTTGAGTTAGTGCCACTTTTACCATCTAAAATAAGATTTCAATTTGGACCTAAGCCAAACAGATTATAATGGTTCCCCCACACCTTCCATCTCATTTAACTGGTTTGGAAATAGTTCTATTAAAATATTGTGCTTCCTGTACCTGCAATTACATACATTTACTCTCATGAACTACTTTTCAAATCTATGTAAGCAAGTCTTTCCTTTCACCCATACAATTTTTAATCCGGGCTGGGATCCAACTTTAACATTTTCATCTGCCAACCAGAATCACTTGTAACATGCACAACTAATAACTGTCACATTATATAAAACAGTACCACATGTGTCACAACAAGGTAGGTAATGGGAACACCCACAGGAGGACCTAATTACTTGTAACAAGTACTGTCACATGACAAAACAAGTGTCATGATGGAGTATGTGATTGAAGTACAACAGATAAGAACCCAGATTACTTATAATGTGTATAATTAGGTTTCGGCCACATGGCAAAGAGTGTGGAAGAGTGGAGCACAACACACAAGGATGCAAGTTACTTTAATGGAAAGCACCTTCATGTATGTTTGCACAAAGTGCATGAAGATACTGCATGTGTTTTTTTTTTACACTTATCTCCAAAAACTGGTGAATGGATTTTGATGATATTTGGTACTCGATATCTAAAAGAAATGGAAAGTCTGTCAGGGGAAAAATTGTGGTTCAATACAACCCCTACTACACATGAAATTCAAATATTACATTTAATCAGTTTCTTTCCAGAAACCTATATATAAATTATGTATAATAAACAATGAAGATTTCAAGTCTATAACATGTATTTAAAACATTTACCACTATACTGAATATTTTATGAAATACAGGAACCAATAATGTCTGGATTTGTGTAATGGAATTGGCTTTGCATTGAACAAATTTATATCTGCAGTAAAATAAACAATGAGACGAATATAGTATGAAAAACTAGCATGGAAGGAAGAGTATGTACTTCGTTTGAATATGTACTTTCAATCATATCTTCATGCAACAAAAGAGACCTCTTAACCCCTCAAGACTTCTTTACATGACATACTGCCAAGTTTTACAGCTACTGCTATGTAACAGTATAAAGCAAAGGTAAAGCAATCCCTGTACAGGCCTGGACGGGGCCTGAAGGTTTCAGGAGGATGAGGCTTCCAGATTTCATGACAATTGGCACATGAAGGTGGCAAGGTTGTCAGCCCTATGCACTGGCCGCCTCTACCACCCCAGGAAATACTCCTGACACTCATTTCTGTTAGAAGCTGAATCTACCCCAGGGCCATAATGCAGCTGGAAGAATTAAGTCAATGAAAAATTTCAATGACACCACTGGGAATCAAACCCGTAACCTTCCACTTGTGCAGTGCCTCAACCAACCGTGGCATCCCATGCCCCTATAGGAGTGTACATCAATAAATAAATGCCATCTTTGGTCACTGCCACCTGTTGGATGACAAGACAAATACTAGCACAATTTAAGTGCCAACGTCAAACATCCCAGAGATACTGTTAGTCAAGGGGTTAATGGAACGTAACAAGCATAAAGTTAACCTTTTGTGGTACATATGCAAACACCATTTCACGTGATATTTATATGAGGTACAATCAAGTGTCACTGAAGCATTCATACACATACTCACTGGTCAAAAAGTACACTTAAGAAACTACCTGATGACTAATATAATTACTAATGAATAACTGTACAAGAGAATAGTTTTACATTTAAAATCATAAAGAATAAACATTACAGTGCCATATGCAAATCTGAATGGGCATGAAAGTGCATTCAAATGTGGAACAAGGGCTGAGAAAGTTTTGAATTTCAGCATATTTATATACATTAATAAGGAAGCTTATTATGAGAGCAGAATGAATGAACAAATAAATGTACATATGGCATGTCAGAGCACAACTGTGCTATATGACTGCACATAAGTTGTGGAATGCAGCTTCTTTTTACACAAATGTGTTTTTTTAGTTTTTATTTTACTTTTTTCTTTCTCTTTATTGAATACATTCACAAATAATGATTTCTATACATGGAATTTAAACTTTATTAAAATTAACTTCTGCTAGCATACAGAATTTCTTTAGTAAAGAAATACTGAATTGTTTATCCACTGAGAGATAAAAATATAAAGATAACTTTGGCTGCAAATTTAAGATACACAATGAAATAACTAAAGTAACACAACAAACGAAATATATTTTAAGGCTGTGCTCATACAAAATAATACTCTGGGCAAAACAGGCATATGAAGTAAACAAGGGACTTTTTTTATTTCAGTACTGTAGAGTTGGGGGCAGGCAGGGGGAGGGCATCATACTGGGAAGGGGCAAGAATCATCCATTTCATTTACATAATTTTCAAGTTTTAGTCTTCCTCATCTTCTTCAACACCCACACATTTAGGGCATACTGGTTTCCCTTCCATGGCATAGAAGGATTTGCCAGATACAGGATTCTTGCAATCCTACATTTAGAAACAGTAGACATTAAGAACAATACCAGTTATAATTAAGACACAGCTGCCATGTGCTGACTAGAACAGACACAAAAAACAATCACTTCTTCAATCATACATAGTCATATTACACATGCTGCAAATTAACTGTGTATTTCATGCTCAAAAAACCAAATATATAAAGTAAAATAAAATAAAATAAATTGACTGTCAGTATATGAGAAGTTCAGTAACTTATTTGTAACAGAAGATTAGAACCATAAATAAAACTCACCCTCTTCCTGGCACATCCAGCATTTAATTCCAAACCTTGGATGGAGGACACTTCAACAAATGATATATAACTACTTTTCAACGGTTACCAAAAAAATGTTTTCTTGGCATGAAGTCGTGCCAGGTCCAGGAGACAGCCAACTGAGCTGATGCAATTTCATGCCAAGGCCAGGGAAAAAGGCCACCAAAAATGCAATATTTACAGTTCCTTCTGCATATACATTTCTAGCTTAATGGTTAATTCCAACAATGCAAGTGGTATACGTCCACAACAGAGAAACCTGCTACATACCAGTGCTCAAGACTTACCCTGCAAACAAAGCAATCAGCATGCCACTGACTGTTCAAAGCAGATATATAATTCTCCATAATTGGTCTGTTACAACCTCCACACTTGGGTGCAAACATATCAAAATAATCATCCCTACAGTATGGTTTGCCATCTCGTTCATGGAATCCTTCCTCACCAAACTGTTTCCCACACTGGGCACAGAAAAAGTGTTCAGTGTGCCAAGTTTTTTCGAGTGCAGTTACACATTTCTGGAAAGAAAGGTAAAGTGAATAACATTTAAATATTACACACACACACACACATACATATGCACATACAGACACCAATCTTAATACATAACAAATAAACTTACTTTTTGTCCTCTATATTCTTCACTTCTCATGAACAGGTTTGTTACTGGTAAAAATCACTTAACAGGTAGATTATATAACAACTGCCAAAATGTCATCCGATATTTTAGTTGCAAACTTCCAGTACACTGAAGTTACACATCTCTTAAATTCTGAACAACTAATGTAATTTTAAAACCCACACTTTCAATAGAATTATTACCATATTTTACATATTTTCAAACTCAATCATCATTGACAATTACAATATTTTAAAGCCATTCTTCATTTCATAACTGCAAAAAACAATACCTGGCAACTTGGAGTTGTTTATTAAATAGAATGCACCATTTTATTTCACAGCACATGCCAGTCTTTAGTTAAAGCTTAAGACTATAGATTACGTTAACTTAAAATGTGACACTCATACTAAAGCTCTAAGAAACATTAACCTGTGAACAAACCATGTTACATACTTTTTAAAGCACAATAAAACTAGGGAATGAAGTTTTGAATATTTATACTTCCTTCAAATCTCTCAATTCGTAACCCACTAGGTAGTCTGTCTCACCAAAATCTGATGCTCAACGATGACAAATTATATTACACACTTTCAATTTAAGGAAATATTCACAACACTTCCATCCCTCCTCTAGATCTCCTATACACTTACATCAAGTATAGGACCATTGCAGTAGGCACAACGGGGTGAAAACAGGTTGTGGTAGTCAGGTTCACAATAAGGATGGCCATCACGCTCAAAGAAGTTACGTGTACCCAGCTCCTGGTTGCAATGGGTGCAAGTAAAATGTTCAGGGTGCCAGGTTTTACCTAGTGCTGTTATCACCTGAAACAAAAAAGTAATTCTAACAGTGTTAAACTAATACACAAGGAAGTCCTACTTCACAAACTGTCAATACTTCTTCTTCAAGAACATCTCATATGTTTCATTAAGGCCTTTCAAATGGACATTTGTCACATTCTACAAATGTGATCATGCATTCTGTCCAGAAAAAAGGACGTACCTGCCCAACAATTGGCTTGTCGCAGGCATTACAGCAACCCTTCTGTGTAGTGTTAACACCTTGACGGCTCATGTCTGCCTGCAGGTTGCCAAGCATAGAGTCCAACTGATTCTGTTTGCCACTGCCAGCAGTCGAAGTGCCTGCTGATGTAGTTAACTGCTGACACTGGATATTTGCTGAAGGCTGTGGACTTGGAGAACTCTTAGTTGCCTTATTTGGCTTTGCGTAAGGCGAGTCTGTCACTGTTTGGTGTTGATGGGTGCTAGCATTGATCTGAAAGAAAACATGTAATCATATCCACATAAAACAGAAACTATCTGTTGAAAGAATGCAATTTCAGAATATTAAGTCCATGGGTACATATGGCTTTCATAGCAGAATTGTGGTTAGATTAATGAAAGCTGGGGTTATTTGCAGAATAAAACTGAGGATCAATAAAACTGACATAAGGCACAGTAATTCAGTATTAAAAAAAACATATAATTGCATGAATTAGAAAATGTAGTAAAATACAGGGGAAAACTTCTGGGTTCACTAAAACAATATACCTTTCACAGAAAACACATTTCTACAGCAGGGCAGAGAACTATACATGATAAATGCATGTCTTATTTCTTTCTGTAGTATTAAGTGGAAGTACAGGAAGTATGGAAACATGCTTATGCAGTATTTTTAAATGATTTTAGTGTCACAAAGAGCCTACAATGGTTAGTCGTGTCACTGCTTTAGTACTGTGTAACTGGACAAGAGTTGTCAAAGCGCACTATATTATGAGGAGACTTGTAGGATAGAGACCAGTTCTGATGGTTAGTCAAACTTGCTGCCTGTGTGCTGACTGACTGACTGAAGAAAGTACTGCGGTGCCTGTGTAGTAAAGCTGCTTCCCCTCAGCCCACTGGCCCCACCCATGTCAAACTATTTCTAGAATCCAGCAGCCATGTGGGCCAAGAAAGGACAGGCTACTGCTATATATGACAGACAGCCTGCTCCTCCTACATCCACAATGATGTTCTGCCAAGACAGCCACCAGCTCTTGGAAATAAGTCTGCTCGTTACTTCCCTGCATAAAACTACAAATTTTATCAAAATCTGTGAACAGAAACTTGGGTGTCATAAAAAGAAACTTGTTAGGGTTAATGGAGCAAAAGAGCATTACTTTCCATGAAGACATTTACACACTGTATTATTATAATTTAAATTATACATTTAGATCTATTTCTATGGCAATTTTATGCTACAATATTAAGCAATTTAAAATGGGTTTATATGCCAAGTTACAAATTTAGTGAGAGAAATGTGAGCATGCAGTAGTATCAAAGTTTTCCAGGATAAAGAAAGCAAAGACTGAAAATAACAAGTTAAAAGAACTGCTATTGCAGTTCTGAAGTAACACATGTTCCTACAACTCCTTGGGGTGAGTTCATATACAGTAAATATGACTATTAGAGTGACTAAAATAATACTCAGGTTCTTAAACTGTCCAGAGAGGGTGGATGTGCCACTTAGCCACCCCTCAAGAAAATCCAACATTCCCACCAGGAATTTCAACTTGGTAATCTAGTGCATCAGTTCCTGCACATAGCCATCATGCCTCCCAGAGAATTTATAAGATGAGAAATTTATGGCACAAATGCAGCAATTATTGCACTGTTCATACACTATGGAACACTGGAAAAAAGATACAACTGCACCACGAGCTGGCATTCCTGCAAAAATGGGGCTACTTGCATGAAGTTAAGTGATATAGTATAAGGTGTTCTTTGCACAAAGTGAATGCATACAAGGGTTCATACTGGTCAGTTTGTTACCGTACTTGGTATCAAGAAGACCAACTTTGCATGGCACACCAAAGTTTATAGCATTTCTCAAAAGCAGCTAATTTAATGAAAAATTGGTACATGTCTCAATGAAACTTGACAGATTATATTTTAATATTTTTCATTATGATAAAAACATGTGGTCTGATGTGTACAATCTGCTCTCCATTTTCCATGTACACATCAACAGGCCACAATAAAATTTATGACATCAGTGTCTCCTGCCTTATTTTTTGGAAGTGTTTTGTAATTTCTGATTATATGCAGCATGATGAGCTTGCAGCATAGTGTTTTGTCTATAATTAATGCACACAAATATCAAATAAACCCCTTCCATCCTCATTTAATCATTCTGTACCAATGAAACAATGACACAGGACATACACAGCTTCAATGCACAGGAGGGCCACAAAATTTGTTAACGACTCTCCTGAGGACTACACGTGTGTATACATATATCAAATGGAGGGGTGGATTGAATTTATCAGAAAGCCGTTACTTACGAAAAAAACGTTACACTGAAAGTACACTTGAATGACAAGGTAGAAGGACTCACTAAAATACAAAGAAATATTGGTTACTGTGTGCTGTCATAAAAAGTGATGAGTTACAGCTTGTACAAACTTTTGCTGCTAATAAATTTGCCCTGTTATGTTCTGTAGACCTATTATATTATGTTTATTAAATTGTATTACTGAAATTATTCAGGTGTCTGAGGGCTACAAATACTTTCCTCAGGGCTGAAAGTTGGCAGCCCTGCTGTACAGCATCATATAAGAAAGGTGTGTGAAAAAATAACAAAGATGGAAATGCGTGTAGCTTATATTATGGTAGTATAAGATTAACTTTGAAAGACAAAGATAAATCACAGTAACTTGTAAGTACAGAATGGTCTCTCCTAACCAAAATTTGGATGTGTGCCTCACAGTACTAATTATATATTACTAGAGGTAAAGGTAAAGGTCACCCCATGACATGCATATGCAAGCACACAGGGGAGGCAGAGGTATCGCTCCAACCCATTCATAACCTCCACACTAGTAAGGGGTGGGTGGGCCTTGGGGCTGATCTGCACAGGTGTGGAAAATCTCGTCTCTGCCAGGATTTTATTCCCAGACTGTCCAGCCCATAGCAAATCACTATACCAACTATGCTGTCCCAGTCATGTTTATCCATTAACACCAGGCCAAAACTGTACAGTTAATGAGTAATGCAATTCCCTCACTTACCTTGAAATCAGACAGTGATGCCATTAAATCATCCAACTCCTTTGTGGCTGAAGATGCACCTGCACTAGGAACAGTGGGATAACCCATTTCTGTCTGTGTTTCCTGGATTGTGATTGTTTGAGTCATATGGCGACTATCACTCATATCCCTAGCAAGACAGACGATTTACTTATTATCACATTACATGGAACACGCATAATAAAGAAAATGGCTCCTACCTCAAACAGCCCACGAACCAGGGTTACAAGGGCCTTTAACACAGACAGAAGGATCATGAGAAGAATTCTATTACTTGTGAACACTTGCTCTGAGGGAAGAATGCAAATTATACTTCGACATAAACAGATGAAAATTCAGGGCATTTATAATATAGAACTTTGTGATTTACAGAGGTCAGTATCATTAACCTTGAGTTCCATCATTCCGTGTGACTACTTACACACTTGTATATTGGAACACAAACCATTTTTAACATATCACACACAAAAATCTGAAATAAAGCCTCCTATATAGTCCCAACCTGCTAAAACCAACTAGTATGTCACACTACTAGCAATAATTATGTAACATAAAACATTAATTATGAGAGTTATGACAGTGATTTCAGTAAGTATGACTGACTGACTGTGTGATGCACTGGCTACTTTAATTAATATGGGTTATACAAGACAATTGATTTTGTTTTCAGTTATGCAGATGCGACCAACTAAGGCAAAAGTTCTGATCCATATTTTACTAATAAGGAGTAACTACAGAGAAGTGCTCTGTGAATTATGTGTTACAATAGTGGCATGGAAGTACCAGGAAAGGTGATGTGTGCATCAAAATGCCTGTACTGTACTTGTAAATCAGGTTCCTGATGTGCCAAAAGTGGATGGTTATTTTCCTACATAGGAGTATTTTTAACATTACTGATATTAAGGAAGCTACAAAGAGTCATACTCATAGTATGATGTAGGAGACAATAAGGCCAAACAGAATGTTTGCAGAAAAACCTGTGTGACAGTGGCCACTTGGCAGACTAAGGGATGGAAGGATAAAATTAAGATGGATCTTGGGAAAATAAACTGTCACAGTGGTAAGGCAGAAGCAGATGGATATGGTTTTATATCACATCCAGTGCCAAACATTTCATACTGTTGTGCTAAACGTTAAAGTTTTAACATGAGAGGGTTAGGTAAATTTCTTTATGTTGAACAGTACCCAAAAGTAGCCTGAAGTCTATGAAGTTCTACTAGTGGAAAATTCAGGATCACAGCAGAACAAAGTTTTGAACAACTGCAGTAAGATGACACCCAGCGAACACCAGACCAATCATGCTCATATTAAGTCTACAACAACACTCATATCAGCTAGGTTGTTTGTAGGTTACTAATAGCGCTTCACAACTGCCAATGGTATGTAGGATCAAAGGATATGGGGGGAGTAGGAGTGAGCAGGGGGGAGAGTGGGGGGGGGGGGGGGGAAAAGAAAATAGTGGGAAAATAAGAAAGAGGGAAGAAAAAAGAAGAGGCACCAATTTACAAAG
>Ga0131853_10020472_pt1 | contig 12011 bp, 6 predicted proteins | sample TergutLab28metaG_FD_92764 | JGI IMG/M metagenome (GOLD analysis project Ga0131853, IMG submission 92764) | Labiotermes labralis P1 segment gut microbial communities from Petit-Saut dam, French Guiana - Lab288 P1 (version 2) (version 2) | ecosystem: Host-associated > Arthropoda: Insects >...
GCTTGTGAGTGCGGTAATGAACCTTCGGGTTCCGTGAAATGCGGGGAATTTCTTGACTAGCTGCAAACCAGTTAGCTTCTCAAGAAGGACTCTGCACCATGGAGTAAGTAAGTAAGTAAGTGTCGCAGTATTGGTATTTATTATATTGGTACTGATGTAAAAATTAAGATTGTAAGTGTTTCTATAACTGAGTATTATCGTCTACCGGTACATTCGGTGCAGGTTACTACAGGTGGCAACATGTTTCGACCTATATTTATGTCACCTTCAGGCCGACATTTCATATAAAATAAATAAGAATTACGCAGGTACCTTATACGTCCAGGACTGCAATCGAAAACGAGTATTAAGGCGTTAAAGTTATTAATATATGTGGTTAATTAACATGACATCGAAATAATTAAATTACTGGAGATTGTCTATTATCTACGATATCTTGCATGAAGATTTATGAACCTAGTGACTTGCGGCAAAATGGATATACTTTCTGGCGTGTTCCCTTCAGATTTTCTGCAGTACTTTTACTGAAGTTTTATTTCCAGTGACGTAAATAAAACAATGTGTTTGTTGGTGTGTAAATTTCAATATACAGATATATACATACCTACATAGGTCGTGGGCATTATTAAATTCTTTCCCCGTATTACCAAGTAGGTATCCAGGTAAAAGTGTTACATTAGAGCAGCCTTTCTTAACCTGGGGTCTACGGACCCCCGAGTGGGCCGTGGATTTCAAGGGGTCCGTAAACTTGGACTGGGGGGGGGGGGGAATTTCCACTTTATCTTTCACTAGCTTTTAACTGAAATTTAGCTTCCATTCAAGAATTAATGTAGACAGCAGTATATTGCCTGTACACTACAAATATTGTTTAACATCAATAAATCTCACTATCTCTGTTTTATGCACTTAAATGCTTTTCTTCTGAGAAAGGGCCCTTAGGTTCCACCATACTCTCAAAGTGCTCGATGGTACGAAAAAATTCAGAAACCCTGTGTTAGAGTATTTTCATACATAAATGGGTACTTTTGCCTCTAAAGCAGTATTGCTGACCTTGGTACTGTCACAATAAGGGATAGACTAACCTGTCGATATTTGAACATTATTGTTATTATTATTGTTAATATTATTATTATTATTATCACTTTTCAACATCATCATCATAAACATCAAGGATTGGACCCTTTGATCCATTCCGTCTCCAGAGTTACAGCTGCACGTGCCAACGCTTCTTCGGTCTTCCAATTGTTCTCCTTCCTTGTGGTCTGTAGTGGTATGATTTCAAAGGCATTCGGTTTTGTGGCATTCTTTGCAAGTGTGAAAGCCAGTTACGTCTGTATTCATCTATCTTGTCTAGTATGCCTGTAATCCGTAGTTCGCGGCGTATGTAGTCATTTGTTTTGTGGTCATAAAGGGTGTAGCCTGCCAGAGGTCTCAGTAGCTTCATTTCTGCCGCTTCAATTCTTCGTCTTTGTAAAGCTGTTAGAGTCCAATTTTCTGACCCATATAAAAATGTAGTTAAAACTAGTGTTTTCTATGTTTTCAAAATAGTTTCCGTTCTCACTTTCCTAAAAATAGTTCTCTTAATAGATTATCACTTATACGCACGATAATTACAGTTACGCACAACAAACAAACTCTATTTCCGGCATATTTAAACACGCCGGAAATATGTTCCGAATATGTCAGGGCCTTTCTTTATTTACAGTTTTTACTACACGAAAAGTTACTTCTCGTGTTGTATATCTTGTACTTTGTTATTATTATTATTATTATTATTATCCACTGAATTCGCAGCATTTTATCTGGTTCTAAATATAACGTGTCTGTAGTGATTGTGACTGTTGGGAACTGCAATGTTTATTCAGTTAGCTTCTTTCATGTTTTTTTGTCAAACATGACTTACCCGGTCCGTTGTTATGGGCAGTTCGATCAATTGTTATTTGTCTGTCAAACAGTGGTATATATATCTCGAGTTCTCTAACACAGATTATTATTATTATTATCATCATCATCATCATCATCATGTTCCTGAAGGTTTAGGCGTGTTTCCTGTTCCTTGATCCTCAAAATGCAGTTGGTCCCTCCACTTCTTCGTCGGTCGTCCTAAGTTACTTCGTCTTTTGGTTCATATCGTAGTGCTTGTTTTGGTAGTCTGTTTGTACCCATCCTCTGGACGTGTTGTAGCCACTTTTTTTGGTAATTATTATTATTATTATTATTATTATTATTACAATAAATCTTTATCACCTTTATAGAGACGTTTTACATCTATACACCCGAAAACAAACCCCGTCCCTACGGTATACAGTGTTGAAGCTGTCCTGTATTTACAGTCTGTGCTACTTGTAATGTTATTTCGCCCGTGCAATATGTTCTGTAATATTACATCAACACTTCCCGCAGTCTGTGTGCAGTGCACAATATGGCTGTTGTCTGCATTTCCTTAATTTCGTGCTTTCCGGTATTTTGCTCAGGTACTGTCTGATTGATTTTGAAACGGTTCCAGTCGCCTCTGTTGTTACCGGTATCAATTTTGCTTTCACATTTCACATGCGCTGAATTTGTATTGTAAGGTCTTTTATACTTTAAAATCTTCTCTGCTTCTTTCCTGATCACATTTCTGTCTCCAGGAATTGCATTATCAATTGACATGCATGTTCCTTATTTTATTATCACGCATTATGATTGTTTATTGTTACCAACAGTTCTGTCGGTTCGCACTGTTGGTTCCACAATAGGGTAACCTTACTTCATGACCTGTTTCCACCAATTTCGGTACATGGTCATACTGGTGTTTGTTGTATAATTTCTACCTTATTTCCTTGCGTATGTTAAAGTGCAGTTCAGCACACACACTCTATCATGTCTCTTTATTATTATTATTACCATCATCATCATCATCATCATCCTCTCCTTTATGCAAGGTATTTATACTTATATTCCTGAGACAAACTGTGTCCCTAGGGAATACAGTGTTGCAGCTGTTCTGTTGTTACTATTCATGGTGCTTATATCATTAGTTTCAGTGTTGAATCAATTGTACTTTTACATTAGTACTTTCCGAAGTATGTGTGCAGTGCCCAATATGGCTGTTTTCTGCAGTTCCTTGACGTCATGTTTTCCTGGTATGTTTCTCACGTATTTTCTAAATGACTCTGAAATAGTCCCAGTCGCCCTTATCATTACTGGTATCACCTCTGTTTTTACATTCAATATGCGTTGTTTATTATTATTATTATTATTATTATTACATACTGCAATTGAGTTGTCACTCGGTGGCAGTAGTCCTACACAAGTATAGACAAAACAAATAAGAATAAATAGACATAAATGAAACAATACGAAAACACAGTACGAACAAAACAAAACACAGTACATACAAGTACACATATTACCAAAACAAGTACATGTATGTACTATTCTTTTGCCAATATTGAGCATTGCTATTATTATTATTATTATTATTATTATTATTATTATTACTGGCAAATAATTCATGTCTAGAAAAAGATCTGAAACGCGTTCAAAATGACTTTATGTGTCACAGAAAGGCAAAATGTTTAATGTGAGTTAGGTACAAATTAAGTATCTGAATAGTATGTCTTGAGGAAGTTTATCTGGCAAGAACTGCGTTCTTCTGTGCCCTTACAAAGCGAGTAGTGGGCAGGTTACATCTTCGCGGCACAAGTTTGTAACCACGCAAAGTCAATCCGGCCTTCACAGTGGATAGAAAGTTGGTACGCCAGTTAATAACATACACGACTGACTAGTAGTTTGGTTTGTAGATTATTCAGTTTGTGTGTTAACTGGTTTTTGGTTGCAGTCAGCTGCTTTTAAGCAGTTAGCGAAATCAATATTTGAACACCAGTAAGTCTGCTAGAAGGAGTTTTCATGTTCCATGTCATTAAGCTATATCCAGCGACCACTTACAGATGTGCGTTACAGCGCATGCGCGGAACATGATACCTGACACGCAAGCGACTGCAGGTGGCAGTGGTGCAAAGGAAGTGACGTCATAGTGCGGAACGGTGTCAGTACGTCACGCTAAACATGAGTTGTCACAGTTGTATCATGTCCCGGTGGACTCAACCTTCCTTTGTGTGTGTAACAACCATCACTTCGTGTTTATGCTGGCAACTGATATCTACCCATTGAACATTAATTAACTACAGATTAGTGGATTAATCATGTTGTTTCGTGACGTCAGGTCACAACTAAGCTTACGTAGGGTGGAAGGAAATCAGGAAAGATTACTATAGATGATAAATGAGGTACAAATAAAAGTCTAAAGAGTATTTATAAGAAAAATAGGCTAACAAATAAATTCAGTACGTCACAAACTTTGGAAATATTCAATTAAAAGTCACTTATGCCACACGCAGTTCAACAGTAGAGGTCGGAGTGGAGAGACCACGTAATGTCTGCCATAACACTTTAAGGAAGAAACTGTATCCGTATGATTCGAAGATCCAGTTCGTACCGCACAGTAAACACATAAAACCAGTCAGTTAATGCTGTAAAGGGAAATAATTGCTGTTTGTTCTGAGATCCACACAAAACACATAAATACACTGTGTGGGCAGAACGTAGAATTGTTGAATATTAAACTGGTGGTACATATAGAAACCACTGGGCTGTAAAGGGTTAAATCTCTGTTATAAAAACCAGTCAGTTAATGCTGTATAGGGAAATACTCGCTGTTTGTTCTGCGATCCACACAAAACACATAAATACACTGTGTGGGCAGAACGTAGAATTGTTGAATGTTAAACTGGCGGTACATATAGTGACCACTGGGCTGTGGAGGGTTAAATCTGTGTTATAAAAACCAGTCAGTTAATGCTGTATAGGGAAATAATTGCTGTTTGTTCTCAGATCCATACAAAACACATAAATACACAGTATGGGCAGAACGTAGAATTGTTGAATGTTAAACTGGTGGTAGATATGGTGACCACATGACTGTAAAGGTTTAAATCTCTGTTATAAAAACCTACCACTTAATGCTATATAGGGAAACAATCACTGTTTGTTCTCAGATCTACACAAAACACATAAATACACTGTGTGTGTAGAACGTAGAATTGTTGAATGTTAAACTGGCGGTACATATAGTAACCACTGGGCTGTAAAGGGTTAAATATCTGTTATAAAAACCAGTCAGATAATGCTGTATAGGGAAACAATCGCTGTTTGTTCTGAAATACACACATAACACATAAATACAGTGTGTGGGCAGAACGTAGAATTGTTGAATGTTAAACTGGTGGTACCCTTAGGCTTTATAAGGTTAACACTCAAAAACACTCACAAACACTGCATTTTGCCTCATCCTGTGTTTTTATGATCTATGTTTTATCTGACAAACCCAGTCACTGCTTTCCTGTACATATTCAGCAGACATTCGTCATAACAGACACGCATTACGCTTATCGTTAGGTAGGAACTTGAAGTTTAAACTTGAATTTCAGGCTCAACGTACAATTCGTTCAATATTTGCTGTTTTAAGAATATTCGTCTTGCCGTAAATCGCGCCAGTATTCCTCGCTTTATACGGTGTCTGCAAAACCGTCTAGGTCACTGTTATTTAAATGCATAGTTCCGTCAACCGGGCCAGAACACCTGCCTAAGTGACGGCTTTTACCATGCATTAATCCTGTCTAATTTAGCTACCAAGTGGACACGTGTTTATGGCCTACCACGTTTCGCAGAATCTGCTGCGAGAACAAAGCGATTGGCTTTGTCATAAGCACACTTGTCTGTGATGACACGACCGGCTCTCGCGGGTCGTGATCTCTCGCAGAACACGAGAAACGCCTGCAGCGCGCCTTGTGGCGAACCACAGAAAAATCCTGTATTATACACACAACGGGAGCGAGTTGGACACTGCGGAGAGATATAGGATTGACATCGAGGAGAAGGGAGGCGGTTGTGAAAGACGAAAGATAATATAGAAGAGATCGTACGGAAATAGGATGTGAGGATATGGATTTATTTCATATGACACAGGACAGAACACAGTCGGGTCCTCGTGAACAACATATTTAAATTTCAATTCTCATAAAAGACGAGAGACTTTACGACTGGTTAAACAGCTGTCGGCTTCTCAAACAAGACTCGGCATCATGGCAGTGCATCGTTATATCTGTATAATGTGTTGAGCTTGTGTGCTTATCGCTTAGAAATGTAAGGACAGCCGACGTCAAATTTCGTCTAAAATTGCTTCAGGCGCTTTTTTACTGAGACGAAAGTACTCTCCTTTATCTAATAGATCTGGGTAATTCAATGACGAATACTTACTTACTCCATGGTGTAGAGTCCTTCTTGAGAAGCTAACTGGTTTGCAGCTAATCAAGAAATTCCCCGCATTTCACGGAACCCGAAGGTTCATTACCGCACTCACAAGAGTCCGTCATCTGTCCTTATCCTGGGCCAGCCCAATCCACTCCATATACCCACATCCCACCTCCTTGAGTTCCGTCCTAATATTATCCATCCATTTACGCCTAGGTCTCCGCAGTGGTCTCCTTCCCTCCGGTTTCCCTACGAAGAACCTATACACCCCCTCTGTTCACCCATACGCGCCACATGCCCAGCCCATCTCATTCTTCTCGATTTTATCACCCGCACAATATTGGGTGAGGAGTACAAATCATTTAGCTCCTCATTATGCAATCTCCTCCATTCACCTGTTACCTCGTCCCTCCTAGGTCCAAATATTCTCCTCAACACCATGTTCTCAAACACCCTCAGCTTCCTTTCCCCCTGCAATGTCAACGACCAAGTTTCCACGACGAATAGCAAGAAGAATATAGACAATGTATTTTTTTCAGTCCCGTTACAGGCCTGAGGTAACCAGAGGGCTCCAGGAAGTTAAGGTTCCCAGATTATGTGACAATGGCCCAGGATGGTGGTAAGGTTGTCAGCCTTATGCACTGGCCGTTTTTACCACCCGGAAATACTCCTGGTACTCATTTCTGTTCGAGGCTGAGTCAACTCCAGGGCCATAATGCGATCGGAAGGATTATGTCAATGAAAAATTCAAATGACACTATCTGGAATCGAACCAGCGACCTTCCGATTTGTAGCACAGCACCTTAACCACTGAGCTACCGCGGTCCCCATAGACAAAGTATTGCCTTTCTAAATTAATTTTTTTTGAAAATGTGCACTGCTTGGGTATTTTGAGAGATAGATTCCCCCCTCCCCCCATGAATTCCGAGCTCTCAACGTTGGTTACTTATCGATAATCTGATATCAAAGTTTTTCCCTATTTTCCCCCCCATTTCGTCCCGTTCGCGACACTTTTATGCACATTACGTCTGGAAACGTTCCAAGATGGAGCAATCCACAGGACTCGATTTTAAAGCGGAAGTTACAAGCTGTACGTCATTATACAGGGGTGCTGATAAATCCTTAGCCCGACCAGGAAGAAAACAAGCTAATGTTTGTGTCAGAATGGCGTGAATTTCCTTCGGTGCCTTGCCTTCCAGGGCGTGAAAAAATTGATGACATCTCGCATCTCCAAGTTGTTGAAATCGATCGCGTCCCTGATATGCTTCCGAGCTTGTTTCCCTTCCTGGTCGGGCTAAGGACTTATCAGCACCCCCGGTAAACACGGTTTCACTATTACTTATGTGTATATAGGTATTTATGGTTAATATTTGATTCGGATTTTCATTCTCTCTCCGAATTCCGAGATCAAGGAAAAAATCGTTAAACTCCCTTGCTTTCTGCCTTACACAAGTTTTCTGTACTTGTGTGGGGTCAGGGCTGAGAAGGTTTCAGAAAAAAAAAAGATTGTTCCACGCGCCACGAGTCGGATGTATGAGCGGTTCTACGTCACATTAAAGAGTTCTGGGAAAAAATAAATAGAGAGAAATATCGGCTCGTTGTATCTAATGCAATATTTAAGGTTGTCAAAGTGCCAAATAGGCAGAGATAGAGAGAGAATGAATCTGAATGGTGATAATTAGGGGAACAAGAAAGCAACGCACAGCCCAAGACTAAACTTTGTTCATAAACGCGCTTGCTGCTTCTAACTGATAGCATTGGAAATATCAGTAGGAAAAAGATATTTGGGGTGAAGTTTCCTCTCTGCACAGGAACACGACCAAGTGTTAGGAGAATTCTGCCCACTGTGGGCGCGCGGTTGAGTGTGTGTGTGTGTTCTAAACGATTTTGGTTCCTCGAAAGAACGTTTTGAGAGGCACAGAAAATGAAAATCCATCGGAAAAGCTTTGTGCCAGCTGACATAACTATTTGGTGTTCAGCATATGGCACTACCTAGGCTGCTGGAGGCCTGTTGGCTCTTGCCGTGAGCTTCGTATCGCTGGAGGCTGGCTCTTGCCATGAATCTTTGATCGCTGGAGGCTGGCTTTTGCCGTGAGCTTCGTATCGCTGGAGGCTGGCTCTTGCCATGAATCTTTGATCGCTGGAGGCTGGCTCTTGCCGTGAATATTCGAACTCCGGAGGCAGGCTCTTGCCGTTAATCTTTGAACTCTGGAGGTTGGCTCTTGCCGTGAATCAGCGCTGGAGGCTGGCTCTTGACGTCAAGCTTTGGACACTGGAGGCTGGCTCTTACCGTGAATCAACGCTGGAGGCTAGCTCTTGCCATGAATCTTTGACAGCTGAAGGCTGGCTTTTGCCGTGAATCTTTGAATTCTGGAGGCGGGTTCTTGCCGTGAGTCTTTGAATTCTAGAGGCTGATTCTTGCTGTGAATCTTTGAAATGTGGAGGCAGGCTCTTGCCGTAAGTCTTTGAACGTTGGAGGCTGACTCTTGCCGTGAATGAACGCTTGAGGCTAGCTCTTACCGTGAATCTTCGAACTATGGAGGTTGGCTCTTGCCGTCAAACTTTAAAAACTGGAGACTGGCTCTTGCCGTGAGTCTTTGAAAGCTGGAGGCTGGCTCTTGCCGTGAATAAACGCTGGAGGCTGGCTCTCACCGTGAGTCAACGCTGGAGGCTGGCTCTTGCCGTGAATCAATGCTGGAGGCTGGCTGTTGCAGTGAATCAATGCTGGAGGCTGGCTCTTGCAGTGAAAGTGCGGTCTGGTTCTTGCCGTGAATCTTTGAAAGCTCAAGGTTGGCTCTTGCCGTGAACCTCTTAACGCTCGTGGCTGGCTCTTACAGCAAGTCTGTTGAGAGTTTTCCATTCCCCTGCATGGCCATTAGCTAGGTGATGTGTCGACAAAATGCCATTCTGCTCCAATACTGAAGTCCCATTTTAGTGCACCAATTTATAACATTTCCCCCTATATCTCCACTGTATAGATGCTAGTCGCTGAAGTAATATATCTTTTGTACTCCGTCATATTGTTGCCAGATATATGCAATAAATTGTTCTGCGAAGAGATAAGCTGCTACTGTGTCGCGTATAACACAGACAGACAGACAGAGGGGCACAGAATCAGAAGATTTGCAGTCCATTGTATCGTTCCGGCTGCATATGGCGCACAGACGTGGGCTTTATTTTCCGTTTAAAGCAGAGGGCTGAATCACAAAGAAAGATATATTTTAATGTGTCAGGCATTTTACGTTGCTCTAAATAGATTTTCCTTCAATGCAAATAACGTTCCCATATATAAATCTAGAAATCGGCAGCGTAATTTACTCTCCTTCCAAAAACACACAGCAAACTTCTCCAAATAACAGGCTGGCCGTGCAGAAGGCAATTTATTTTAGGCATCAGTAGAGTGGTAATAATTCTGTGTCGGTAACACATGTGTTGTGTTGTGTTGTGTTATTATTTTTCCTTCTGTCATTAACCATATATTCTGGTAAATCATAAAAAGTACGGTTATTTTCATAAAGTCCCTGGCGTTCGGTCAACGAGCATATACTGAAGTCACGAGGGCGGCGAAGTCATGTGCGCCTGTACCAGCAATGAGGGAGTGCTAGCACTGGATGCAGAATGTCCATATAATCACGTGACAAGTAGGAGGACCCTAAGGTCAAGTTACACCATTACGGATCTGAACAACTGTTGTTTCTCGCATTTTCGCTGTTGCTAACTTTGTCATGGTTAACTTGTAATTGCGTAGTAAGTTCGCGAGACTAGCACTGAAGATCATCAGGCATAATATCAGGGACATTATCGAATTAATCCACCTATAACAGCAGATCCTGCATCAAAATTCCCCGCCATGAGCAGTTTTTAGAGAAGTCAATATTACAGTAGGAATATTAGTCTTTGAATCGTCAATATTTGCACAATACCGATTTATAACGCACCTGTTGCTTCCTTCCATCTGTGTTATCGTCACAAAACTTGTCTTTCGGGCAGTGTGCGGTGAGAATTCGGTTTATAGAAGTTCGAAATCAGATGATTTGTTAGGACTTCCGACCCTGCCGAATTTGCATGCTGAGTGTGCAGCCGCTTCTTGCTAAATCTATAGTAACACCGACTAAACAGTATGCACTGTTGTGGAACTGAACTCTTGTGCATGGATTTTCCTAACAGACAGTTTCACAATCTGAAATTTTTGACACCGCCTGTACCTTAGGACTACCGAACACTGCAAAGACTTGGTCTTTTCCTGATTTCTGGAGCCTGATGCAATTCGAAAATTTCTCTCAGCTTTCACGTTGGCATGCTAAAGTTCCACCATTTTCTTCACAACTACCACAGCATCATGCTTGTATTTAGCAACAAAAGTTATTTTCCGATAATTTTGTGCCAACAGCCGCGGTTATACCTTGGAAGCTGTTGAATGTGTTCGGCATATATATATATATATATACGAGGGTAAATCAAAAAGTAAAGGCAATTTTTAAATTACGCGGTAACCGGAACAGAGAGGAACTGCCGCACTGCGCAGTATTGGCAATGCCTGTTCAAGAGTTAAGCCATGTGCAGTACAGCGCTCTGCCTTCAGTCGAGTGGCAGCAACGAGGGCGAAAACATGGACGCTCCTTTGCAAGATTGCACCATCGAAGAACAACGTGGCGTTGTGCGGTTTCTTTGGGCAGAAGGAGTGAAATCTGTGGAAATTCACCGTCGTGTGTTTGCTCAGTATGGACAGAGCACCATGAGTCAACGAAAGCTTTATGAGTGGGTGGAAATGTTTAAACCGGGTAGAACACGTGTTACTCATTAAGGTCGTTCTGGTCGGCCATCAACATCGCGCAGCCAAAAAGCTTCTTCTCCGCAGGAATACAGAAACTAGTTGAAAGATATAACAACTGCATTGTGTTGCAAGGGGACTATGTAGAAAAATGATATGGAAAATTGCTCACAGTTACTTCTATTAAAGCCGTTAAATGTATTTTGCTCTACTTTTTTATTCTCCCTCGTATGTGTATATATATATATATATATATATATACATATATTTATTTATTTCCTTGGGGGTAAAGGCGGCCGGTGCGTACCACTTTCACGTAACGATTGTCTCGAAATCTGGGAGCCTTAACCTCCTGGAACCCTTAGGAAATATCCAGGCCAGTAGAGGGAAGAGGGATTGCTTAACTTGCATATATATATAAGTTAAGCAATCCTTCTACAGGCCTGGATATCTCCTGAGGGTTCCAGGATATTAAGGCTCCCAGATTTCAAGAAATCGTCACATGAAGTTGGTAAGTTTGTCAGCCCTACGCACCGGCCGCGTTTACCCCCAAGCAAATATTCCTGGTACTCATTTCTACTACTCACCCCCTTTTAGTGCCGCGGTATTGGAAGAGTAGAGTTATTCTTCTACCTACCTTCTGGGCCACACCGGGCCTGTAACGGGATCACTTTACCTTTATTCGTTTCTGTTCGACGCTCAGTCAACCCCAGGGCCAAAGTGCGGTAGGAGGGATTATGTCAATGAAAAATTCCAATGACAACATCTGGAAACGAACCCGCGAAATTGGATCTGATTGTAGCGTTTTGTAGATTGTTTTGTTACCTAACCTAACCTAACCTAACCTAACCTAACCTAACCTAACCTAACCTAACCTAACCTAACCTAACCTAACCTAACCTAACCTAACTTAACCTAACCTAACCTAACCTAACCTAACTTAACC
>Ga0131853_10020473_pt1 | contig 12011 bp, 13 predicted proteins | sample TergutLab28metaG_FD_92764 | JGI IMG/M metagenome (GOLD analysis project Ga0131853, IMG submission 92764) | Labiotermes labralis P1 segment gut microbial communities from Petit-Saut dam, French Guiana - Lab288 P1 (version 2) (version 2) | ecosystem: Host-associated > Arthropoda: Insects >...
CGACCGGCCATCTCGACACAGGTTTTTCTTGGTTTCCCTGTGTCTATAAGCAAATGCTGAGACGGTTCCCAAGATTCCAAGTTGCCACTACATGCTTCTCATGTAGCCCTCCAGACTTAAATTGATTAGTAACCAATTTCATGTTTTGTTTACATGTAAAATAACCACTACCACCGGGTGACAACCCAATTGCAGTTAATAAATATATTATATTATAAATCATAATTAGCGTTTCTATTTACTTTAGCTTAATATAACAAGAATCATAATTGTAACTTTTTTAAGGCCACTGGCCATTTATTTCGCCGGCTGTAAGGGAACGTGGGATTTCTGCATGAACGGTTTGCGGATTAAACTAGGAGCCTGTTCCGGCTTCATGTGTCCGTTTTTTTATGGGCGTATCGCCATTTCTCCATCCCTTCCCTTTGTATTTCAATATTTCGTGTTATATTTGCTCTTCTACTGCTATTACTGCACGGTGCAACCGATCTGACGGATGTTTTGAAATGTTTTATGAACCGAGAACTTGATATTAAATTAACTCTGAATATTTTCGTCTCTCAGTTTATCTCATCCAGCACATCTTTCAACTGTTTCTGCATTCTGCACACGTTCACCTATGTTGAACCATTTCAACTCTTGGTACATCTATGACGTAATAAAATTGTATGTTGTCGCAAAACTTGTGGCTTATTTTTTTTTTTGTAACCATGTATCTCGCAATATCACAGCGGAGTTATTTTAAAGCTCCACTCCAACTAGTAGCGCTTGTTCTCTACTTTGTCCTAAAATCTGTTTAACTAAAGCTTTATATGCCTGAATCTCAAAATGTATGATATGATATGGTATATATGATATATGACATGATATAATATATGATGTATGATATGATACATGCTATATGATATGATATAATTGTTAACTGTAGTTGGGTTGACACCCGGTGGCAGTAGTACAGTACACATTTACACACAAACAATACACAGAAAAACACAATGAAACAGAATACACAGAACAGAATATACATAACAATAAGAATACATAAACGTAACAACAAAAATACACAACTTACAAGATTAAACAAAAGCATACAAAACATACAACCATATATACATTGATAAAAATGGAACCAAAAGAACATGAAAGAATGTGATAAACCAAAAAGCCGTATAAGCAGCATGTATTCCATATTTCCAAAACCTCAAAAATTCGTTCTCTAAACCTTATTTTTCTGCCGTGGGTGTTCACTGTTTCTGTACTTACAATAAGATATTTAAGTAGTTTCTCTGTCGTACTTACACCCCAGGGGCTAACCTTCTCATCCTTTCTTGGATTATTTGTTTCCGGAAAAGAATATGAGACAGGTCACGAAAACCTTACCGATAGCTTTCTTTATCTTCAGTTTACTTTCGCTGTTTGGTTTCAGGCGTCGTGTACATTCTGTGTTCTGCTACGCCAGTGTTCATTGCCATGTATTAAGTGCTCTGCCTATCCTCTTTTATCGATATTTGCATAGCTTTTGGTTTCATTTGAGCAGGGATATCGTAGTTGGTGTAGCGACTTGTCTGGGAACTGGAGGCTGGACGGTCCGGGATGCCAGTCCTGACTGGGTTAAGAGATTTTTAAGTTCTCCAAATCGTCCATACAGGCTCTGGGGCCCACTTAGCTTTCTCCTTAGTGGGCACCGGCGTTATTTCCCGGCAGTAAAGCGGCCACGACAGGATGTTGACCGCCCACCTCCTTCTAATGTCGTGGTAAAGAACAAGTGGAGTTATATCTCTACTCCCTCTACATGTTTTCATGGCATAGATAGGGAAAACTGTTGTTTTTTAACCTTTTCGTTTTCATTCACTATAAAAGCCTTTTTTTATCTGTGAAAGCTGAATACGTTCCTTGTTTAGGCTATATTCCATTGTTTCTATTCCACTTTTTTACCCGTGTTTTTCCGCTGTATTCTTTTGTACCGAATGAATGCAGTTCACTGTCCTTGTAAACACTGTGTATTCTATCAACACACACGCATACGGGGTTTGTTTGAATGGGACAAGTTGAACAACCTTTTCCGTCTCCATAGTTACAAGCATGTTGTTAATTTTCCCCTCAACATACATTGCAAACAACCTGTCTATAAAACGCCGCGTTACATCACTGTCAGCGACGGAGTTGTGAAGCAAACTGAAACCTTCAACTTCCAACATAAAGCGCAGACATCTAATTATTTATGTTAATATTCATGCAGCAGTTTGCAAACTTTACCGCGCCAAGAATCGCCTCCGTTTAAAATTCTGTGAGTTCCAAGATTTTTTTTTGTGTACCCCCATTTCTTCCCTTCCAAACACCCACTTCGGGTATACATCTTTCGATGCTGACCCGCCTCTACCCCCCCCTCCCCACCCCCCACTCGAAAGCAGCTCACTATATAGACGGTACGTCGCACAGAGGCCATTCGGTCGCTTGCTGCTCAGAAGGTACCCAAGTGAGTTATAGCAAATTTTAAAGAAGCTGTAAAAAGAAACTGCCTTCGATATTTGTGCGTCTTGTTACACTTTCGGTCAACCTATTTTTCAGTTCTTTGTTTGTCCAACTAATGCACACAAATTATATTAAGATTATTGAAACATTTAGAATTATAGAATATAGAATTATAGAATAGAATAAACATTTAGAATTATAGAATAGAATAAACAGATTCCAAGGAATATGCGGCACTATCAGAAAGCACTTAAAGAAAACCCGTACAGATACCCAAATGAAATTTTGTAAAGCTGTAGCTAGACCATCACTACTGTATGGCAGCGAAACGTGGGTAACCACAAAGAGAGACATGACTCGCCTAGCAGCCTCAGAGATGCGCTTTCTAAGAATTGTTACGGGATACACAAGACTGGATAAAACAAGAAGCGAGGTCATAAGGAAAGAACTGGAGATCTCTGGAATACAAGACGTGAGACTCAAATACAAACAAAACTGGATCAACCACCTTGAAAGAATGGACAGCAACAGACTGCCGAAACACGCCCTCAACTACAAACCTCGAGGAAGAAGAGACAGTGGACGCCCCAGGAAACGATGGCAATGCGTCGATGCCGGAACAAGTCAAACGACCTAATCCATGGAGGAAGATGATGATGATGATTTAAAATTATAAAAGGTGCTCCAACATGTTTCGGTTTACATAATCCATCATCAGGGAGCTACAGCCTGAGCTTATGCGGACATGACACTGAAAACATCTATATCGACATGCATACTGAAACCAGAAATGTAATTTTAGCTAAGCACAGTCTGTAGCTCCCTGATGTTGGTTTATGTAAACCGAAACATGTTGGAGCAAATGTTATTGTTTTAAATGTTTTAATAATTATTTAATATAATTTGTGTGCATTAGTTGAAAAAATAAAGAATTTGATATTATCAATGCACGGTGCAACCATGAAGATATTTTTCAGTGTAAGTACGTGGTCATGTCTAGAGGTCAGTGCTGTTAACACTAAGTACGTGGTCATGTCTAGAGGTCAGTGCTGTTAACGTTAAGTAGGTGGTCATGTCTAGAGGTCAGTGCTGTTAACACTAAGTACGTGGTCATGTCTCGAGATCAGAATGCAAGACGAAGTCATAGTATAAAGATTAGTAATAGTTCCTTTGAAATGGTGGAAGAGTTCATATATTTGGGAGCAACCTTAACAAATCAAATTTCTGTTCAAGAAGAAATTAAGAACGGATTGAAATCAGGGAATGCTTACTGTCATTCGGTGCTGAATATTTTGTCTTCCAATTTGTTATCTAAAAACATAAATATTAAGAGATACAGAACTATGATTGGTCGCTCACATTAAGGGAGGAACGTAGGCTGAGGGTGTTTGAGAATAGGGTGTTGAGGAGAATATTTGGGCCTAAGAGGGACGAGGTAACGGGGGAATGGAGAAAACTACATAATGAGGACGTTAGTGATCCGTACTCCTCACTCAATATTGTTCGGGTGATCAAATCGAGAAAAATTAGATGGGCGGGGCATGTAGCACGTATGGGGAGAGCAGAGGTGTATACAGGGTTTTGGTGGGGACACCTGGGGGAAAGACCACTTAGAAGACCCAGGCGTAGATGGGAGGATAATATTAAGATGGGTCTTCAGGAAGTGGGATGTGAGGGTATGGACTGGATCGAGCTGGCTCAGGAGAGGAATAGGTAGCGGGCACTTGTGAATGAGGTAAGGAACTTTCGGGTTCCATAAAATGCGGGGAGTTTCTTGACTAGCTGCAAACCAAGAATGACTCTGGTCCATGGAGTAAGTAAGTAAGTAAGTAAATAGGTAAGTAAGTAAGATGCGCTCTTTTCAAGTGTCGCAGTTGTATGACGCACACGCCACGTGTTCCGGCACGGTCGTGTCGTCTTCAGGCGCATGGGCAGAATTGTTGACAGCGTAATGCGCTATAGTTATTCACAAGAATTATTGTATGAAAAAAAGCTGGTACATGTACGTAAAAATTAACCTTATAACCTTTCGTAAAGTCTTTATGAAATTACCGTATTAAGAATCCTCCTATTTCAAAAACCTCAAAACTGAGTTGTAAACTTGCCCAGTATTTCGCGTGCATTAGTGGACGAACTATTTGCTCTTCTCAGAGCGACTTCTGTAATGTCTACATATGTATGTATTACGTGTATATACTGTATGGCATGGTTGTACAAATTTACCAGAAACATGTTGGTCCCTGTAAAGTTCTAGGCGCCAGAAGGATGGCAGAGGCGCCACAGATGTGCATTAGGCGTCACTGTGCGTAGTGTAGAAGCACTGGCACTTGGCGCCAAGAATTTGTGCGACCCTAATGCACTGTGTAGTTCTGACAGGGCACACTATATTACGCAGAAAATGGTAAACCATTTATTGCACAGTTTATCACGCTTTATGGTGTTGCCGTGATAACACGCTTGTTACGTACCTTAAGTAATACTGCATTTTTATTATCGTCGTCATCTTGAATCAGGAGTGCACAAATTTTGGGCGCCAGATCTCCCTGGCGACTAAATTGCATACGGTAGCACCCAATATCTGTGGACCCTCAGTATGGAACTTGCTGCGTGTCACATTTCTTGCGCCTATAATTTTGAGTTAGCGGCTTGGTTTGGGTGAAATTTGTATACCCCTGCCTTGAATATTCTTAATTTCCGTAGTTTTGACTATTTTAATGTAATTTGTGTACCTGCGTCGATGCATGAGTGAGGCAGTGTTGCTTGACCTTGTTATCCCAGTCTAGCAACCACGTGCGAGAAATAAACAAGTGACGAAATGGAGGCTTAAAGACCTTTGCATAATAAAACGCGTTTTTATTGTTAATTAAAACACATTTCTCGGAATATTTTTTAATAATTTTAGCTGTTTGTGTCCTAAAGGTCTCTTTCTTGGATATCGTATACCGGTTAGGTTTGCTCCCTCTTGGGAGGAATGACCTCTTTCGTTTTGCAGCAGGAAGAACGGAAAATATCAACTGGACGTATCGTGTGAGAAATGGATAAGCATTGCATACAGTTAAGAAGAAGAGGAATATCCTACATACATCTTATTGTAGCACCGTGCATTTTTGTAGAATCACTTCAATTTATCAACCAACGAATGCACATATAATTTCACATAAAACACTTTTAAAATATTTTAAAACACTCCGACATGTTTGGATCTTGTCAGATCATCATCAGGGAGCTTTGTTTCTTGCTAAAGTTATGTTACAGTATTCACAATTCGATTGGTATTTGCAAACGAGGTGTTGTGGCAGCATATCTTGTTGTGTAGGAATGTGTTGTGGAGCAGTGGCTAGGTGTGCGTCTTATGCTCTCATTACTCAGCATAAGACGCACACCTAGCCACTGCTCCACAACACATTCCTACACAACATGATATGCTGCCACAACACCTCGTTTGTAAATACCAATCGAATTGTGAATACTATAATGTAACTTTAGCAAGGAACTAAGCTCCCTGATGATGATCTGACAAGATCGAAATATGTCGGAGTGTTTTCAAAGTGTTTTATGTGAAATTATATGTGCATTCGTTGGTTGATAAATTGAAATGATCCTACATACAATAAAAGGAAGGAAGGTTAATTGGATTGGTCACATCTTGCGTAGGAACTGCCTTCTGAAACACTTTATTGAAGAAGAGGGAGAAGGAAGGATAGAAATGACGGTAATACGAGGAAGAAGACGTAAGCTGCTACTGGATGACCTTAAGGAAGGGAGAGGATACTGGAAATTGAAAGAGAAAGCACTAGATCGCATTCAGTGAATGAATGCTGATCGCTAGAAGCATTTCTCAGCTCCAACATTGCTGGTTTTGCAGGCCTGCAAATGAAAGTGTCAGAAAGCGAGTGGTGTTAACAAGAGTTCTATGGAACAGTCTCCACTGATTGTGACATCTGTATACAGTGTATTTGCGAAAGGGGGAACGCATTGTTTTGTTTGATGCCAAACTTGTTATCATGTGGCAGTTACGTGACGCCATTAGTTGGCGACAGTGCATCGACCCATCGAACATCTGTACACCACGTGGTCGATTCTCAGAGTTTCGTAGTCGAAATAGGAAGTTTGCAGTTGTGACGCACATCAGAAGCAGATGCGGGTTTGTTGCCAATTACTGTGGGAAAGGAGACACTACCGTCTCCAGTTCTGTGACCTTCATTAAACCCTGTATCAGTACTCTGCCCTGCCTCAGGATTGTAGCTCATTTATGTAATTCATGCATAATCTGTGGACCGTTTTAGCATTTTGCGTAATTGAAGCTGAAGTTCTTTAGTGACATTGGCTGCCTGATTTTGATCCTTCACCTACTTCAACCGGGGACCGCGGTAGCTCAGTGGTTAAGGTGCTGTGCTACAAATCAGGAGGTCGCTGGTTCGATCCCAGCTGGTGTCAGTGGATTTTTCATTGACATAAAATCCTTCCGATCGCACTATGGTCTTGGCGTCGACTCAGCCTCTAACAGAAATGAGTACCAGCAGTATTTCCCGGGGGTAAAGGCGGCCGGTACGTAAGGCTGACAACCTACCACCATCCTGTGCCGTTGTCACGAAATCTGGGAACCGTAACTTCCTGGAACCCTCTGGGCCTGTCCAGGCCTGTAATGGGACTGATTTACCTTTTTACCTGCTTCAACCATAGTTTTTATAACCCCATTCAAGAAGTGGGTGTATTGTATTGTATTTCCTGCTTCCTCAGAAGCATTTTAGACGCCTTCGTGTGAGTGGCGAAAAGTGCCTATTCGCTTCATGTCGGTCCGTATAATCGTCTGTCCGTCTGTCCGCACGCATCGGCGAGGCTCCCACTGGACGGGAGTTTCGTGAAATTTTACATTAAAGAGTTATGAAAATGTGTCCTGAAAAAATGCGAGTTTTTTTGGGTAGGGATGATGCTAAGTTTTCAGCCAGACACAACATATTTTGTTTCGTACGTACCGGCTGCATGTTAAAATCGGACAAAATATCAGGCACTGTACCTGGGCAACTAATATTTGTGGGTCCTCAGTGTGGAACTTGATAGCGACTAGGCTACATGCTGGATAGTCCGGGGTTCGAATGCCGGCAGGGTCAAGCGATTTTTTTCCTCTTCTCCGAAATGTCCACGCCGGCTCTGGGGCCCACTCTGTGGTAACCGGGGTTATTTCCCGGTGGTAGAGCGGTCGGGGTGTGGCGTTGACCACTCACCTCCGTCTAGTGCCATCATAGCATAGACAGGCACAGCTTTAACTTTTACAACACGGCAAAATCTGACTCAACAAAGTTAAATTTGATTGCAGTGATTACTGCAAATCAGCTGGTGCTAGCTGGCTCTTTCCTTGCTTTACATTGTGGTTCATATTTCGGGAACCCGTAATACGGACCCATTTAATAAATATTCTATATTCTATATTTAGAAATAAAGCGGATAAATTGTACATACTTTTGGCGAGAAACTTGGCCGGAAAGATCGTTTGGAAAACCCTAAATATAGATGTAACGATAATATTAAAAAGGGTCTTGAAAATAAGGTGGAGTCTGTGAATTGCATTCTTTGCGAGGTTTGAGGCTTTCACGACAGCGAGTCCGTCTTTACTCTTGTTTTAAATATCTTATTTAACGATGCTGTCAATTACTAAGATCATTTATCGTCGGTGAATGAACGAGTATGGCGTATTGGTGGAATAATGCTGAGGGAGAAAATATCGAATTGCTTGAAGAAAAACCTGTCCCAGTGACACTTTGTCCACCACAAATCCCATACGGAGTGGTCTGAGATTGAAGGAGGGCTGCGACCTGAGTATTCATATTTTGGTATTCTTGGTAGTGAGTACCGTCATCTCGGGAGAATGCTGATGTGTAAAGAACTTTGTGGTTGCTTAGAATTCGGTGAATGTTTGAATGCAAGGGGTTTGCCCATTCGCTTGTCGTCGAGGCCCACTTTCGGACCTCTGTTTGAGGGATATCTGGTGGACAGAGTGTTCTTGGGGCAGGATTCTGTCCAGGCATTTCTGTTATCTCCTTTCACTTGTCATTCTAACATCATCAAGTAGCACCAGCTCACCAACCCAGGGTGAGCCTTAACTTCTTCGGTACTCGCAGCTTTCCGTCGTCTCCCCTCGCCTTCTCACGCGGTGGCGCAGTTGGTTGAGGCACTGCGCTACAAATCGGAAGGTCGCGGGTTCGATTCCCGATGGTATCATTGGAATTTTTCATTGACATAATCCTTCCGGCCACACCATGGCCCTGAGGTTGACTCAGTCTCTAACAGAAATGAGTACCAGGATTATTTCCTGGGGGGTAAAGGCGGCCGGTGCGTAGGGCTGACAACCCTACCACCTTCATGTGCCGATTGTCTTGAAATCTGGGAGCGTCGAACTCCTGGAACCCTCAGGGCCTGTCCAGACCTGTATTGGGATTGCTTTACCTTTACCTTTACCTCTCTCATTCTGGAGTTCCTAACACCAACACTTGTCAGGGCATCTGTCATAAAATCCAACCAATCCAATATTGATCGCCCCGTTCTTCTGTGACCACAGGATTCCGCGGACAGGTATCGCTTCAGCGTCCTTATGACATGGCCAGACCAACTCAGCTGCCATCATTCCACTGTCATCCCATTGCCGCCCGCACTTCCATGTAGACATAGTCTCGCCCCAACATAATATGATAAATGGCATAAATCTGCGACGTATCAAATGTGGAGTAGGGGATTTTATTTAACGAGGAACTTCCTAATTTTAACTTGTCACCTCCCTCCAATTCACCGGTGGTCGCTTTTGAGGTAGGAAAATTAGTATGGGTACGGCTAGCAGGCTATGTGCTTATAATTGGGAAACAAAATATGCGTACAGAATTTTTATGTGGTAACTTCCTCATAAGCCCCCCCCCCCCAAAAAAAAGATGAAGGGATAATATTAAAAAGGCTACCGCTGGTCGCTTTTGAGGTAGAAAAATTAGTGTGGGTACGGCTAGCAGGCTATGTGCTTATAATTGGGAAACAAAATATGCGTACAGAATTTTTATGTGGTAACTTCCTCATAAGCCCCCCCCCAAAAAAAGATGAAGGGATAATATTAAAAAGGCTGTTTGAGGAAGCAGGTTGTGAGGGCTTGGACTGTATTGAATTGCCTTAGCGCTGATTACAGTTACAGGTTTTGATATTATCCACGTTGAACCTTGAACTTCCTCTGTTATCTAGTTGCTCGGGGTTAGCTGCTTATATTTCGAGCGTCGTTTGTTTTTCTGCTTTTGGGCGCTTCCATTTTTATTGTCATTATTTTTCTTCTGACGGCTGGGTGGTTTAACTGTATCGTATTTCTCGAAAGGGAGGTTTCCGCCGTAGGGGAGGGGGACTAAAGGAAGCTTACCCTGACGTTTCACTGACATACTACATGGCTAGACTTCTTAAACAATATTTCTTCAGTTTCGCTGACAGCCTGAAGCTCTTTCCGTAGATTTCTGTTTTAAGTTGAGTAAAATTGCAAACTTGGCCACCGAAAGCCTTAACTTGTAATAATTTTCCTGTTACTCCAAAATGACCGAACTAGTGTCAGTAGCAGAGACCGCTTTAGGCGGTGTTCTCTTGTGGTATTCGTTACCATACACGACTTACGCCCATGTCGTGATGTTTATCAACGTGTACCCGTGCGCCACAGCCGGTTCGCCAGCCAGTTGACGCGGTGTCCGTAAACGCGGCGATATTCAGCTGGCGTGAGGCTTTTTCTTTTGGTTCGAACCAGGAGATCTACCAATAACATAGACTGAGGGTGTTTGAGAGTAGGGTACTGAGGAAGATAGTTGTTCCTAAGAGGGGCGAGATAACAGGGAGTGGAGAAAACTACATAATGAGGAGCTTATTAATAGGGACTGCTCACCAAATATCATTCGAGTTATCAAATCAAGAAGAATGAGAGGGGCGAGCCATGTATCGCGTATGGAGGAGAGTATTGGTGTATACAGGGGGTTTGGTGAGGTGACCTGAGGGAGGGAGACCACTTGGAAGACTAGGCTTAGATAGGAAAATAATATTAAAATAGATCTTCAAGAAATCGGTCGAGAGGGTTGCGGACTATTTTGATCTGGCTCAGGGATCGTTGACGGCCTGTTGTGAATTGCGGAGAATTATTTCAGTTGTTGGGGAATTAAAAACGCTACTCCAAAGCATTAGTCAGTTTAGTTTAGTATAGTTTAGTTTATTGCGTTTAGTATAGTTTAGTTTATTGCGTTTAGTTTAGTTTAGTTATCTGATCCGCTAGTAAGCAATACCACAGAACCGCATGGCTGAATTTCTGTCCTAACAATAGTAGCAGTAGTAGTATAGTAGTAACAATACTGTAGTAGTAGTAGTAGTGGTAGTAAGGCTGTCCATGTATTCCTCACGAAGGTATAAAAGGCAAGTGGCAGCATAGCTCCACTCAGTCTGAACCTAGGCACTAGACGGACGTGAGTGTTTGGCTACACTTGGCCGTTTCCCACCCGGCATCCACTGAATAGGAAGCCGATTGACCAGAGGCTGTGTGGACATTCTGTGACGAGAAAATTGTAGGCCAACCCCTCCCAGAGTTCGAACCCCGGCTTGTCCAACCAGTTAGATGAGCTTCGGGAACCCCAGTTTAGGAGACAACTTGGACGACGAAATTTAAAAAGTATTTGTTACCTGAGGCCTTCTCATGGCTGTCCATCCAACTAGGGGGTATCGGTTTCAGTTAGTTGTGAGTCTCCTTTCTTTTCTACACAAAACCCTTTGAAACGCCTTTCGCGGTTAAACTACCTGAATAGTACCTTTGTGCAGATGACTGGCTCGAACTGCATTCTGGCCACCCCTGTTACGGTTTCCCATATTTTCGTTATTTCCTTTTTACGTGTAGGTAGCAAACGTGAAGACGAATGATTGTGAACTGAAAGGCAACGTGCATTTCGTAAATTGAATCTCCTGTTAGCTTATTCCTGTATGTAGGGAGACTGAACGTGTACGTTTCTTAGGAGCTGTGTTATTTCGGTACGGAATGTGCCCCAGAATATTATTCCAAACTCTTACGCGTGTTGGAAGTGAAATGGAACATTTCACGCTTCATGTGCAGTTTGGTGTATTCCCCGTCATATGGCATTTCTATCTGAGGCCCTTTGTATATTCGAAGATAAGTCGATTGCCATTTCTTTGGTTTAATTTATCCGTTGGCCGCGCGGTCTAAGGTGTGGGTCTGCAGCTCCTCGCGTGCTGGAATCACGTGCTCGAATCCCGGCGGGGACATGAATGTCTGTCTAAGGTAATAATTCTGTAAGGTTATAGCAGTCATAACACAACTATATTATCAGGTGTATATAACTTATCAACATCAACTACATGTTTCGGCCATTGCTGCTGTGGCCATCGTCAGGTTGGATACAATTTATCAGAGAAGCTATATAGATATGATATAAAACAGAACAGTTATTAGTATTAGTGTAGGTAAGGGGACGAGATCTTGTTTACACAAAGTCGGTGGGCGTGTGTGTGTGTGTGTGTGTGCAGATGGTAAA
>Ga0131853_10020475_pt1 | contig 12010 bp, 7 predicted proteins | sample TergutLab28metaG_FD_92764 | JGI IMG/M metagenome (GOLD analysis project Ga0131853, IMG submission 92764) | Labiotermes labralis P1 segment gut microbial communities from Petit-Saut dam, French Guiana - Lab288 P1 (version 2) (version 2) | ecosystem: Host-associated > Arthropoda: Insects >...
CAGAGGCTCGTGATGCACGTGAAGTGGCAAGGAAACTTCTTAAGTCAGGGGCTATTACAGCCATCACAAAGACACCCAAAAGGCCTGAACAGGCAGGGTTCAAAAGACCCAGAGGCCTTGAGCGGAAGTTGTCTGGTACAGAACGTACTGTAAGTGGATATCAGCCTTTCTCTGCAACACATCCAGAAGACATGGAAACAGATAACCGTCCCAAAGTGAAGGTATGTTCATTTGTTTCATTCTGTAATAGTCAAAGTGCACAATGTATATGAAGCGTGCATTGGTATGAGTCAGAGGAAATATTATGAATGGCAGGCAGGAAGGTTTATTTGAAAAGAATTCTGGTATTTGCCTGAGTAAGTCCGTGAGAAACCTCACTGAGGGTATTTGGTATCAGCTAAGAGTAAAGGTAAGTTTCAAAGATGAAGTGAGATTTTTTATTCAGTGTCCTGCAGTGATGACAAACCATAGGCACTGGTGCCAAGTTTGGAAAATACTGAGATTTTGGCTAGCACTTGTTGTTGCAAGACTTGTCTGTTTTAACATCAGTGTGGCTTAATAATTAATTCCTTTTTGCTGGTCTTTGCATATTTATGCTCTGAATATTGAAAGGAAACTACAAAAATCCATAACATAATATTTCCTTTGGATGCTTCTTCATGTTTCACAGGCACAAGCACACATTAAGTTAAGTATATTTCACTGACTGCATGGTCAGACAGAAGTTGGTGTAATGTTTTATTGTACTGTGGATCATAAGAGTATAATGGGTTGAAGATGGATGGGAGGAGCTGGTGACTTACAGTAGGGGACTTGAATGCGCATACTGTAACTTTACAGTTGCTTGTCTGACATATTAACTGTTGCTTTTTATTTTACATGTACTGATGCAGAACTTGTATGACAGCTTTGTGTCTGCGCGCGATCGGGAAGAGAGAGGTCTGACTGAAAAACGGGATGGTCGCACTGATAAACCTCGGCAGGGTAACACCATTTTTGTGTCAGGATATAAAATAACTGAAGATTTTCTTAAGAAGACTTTTCATACATATGGCAACATTGTTAATGTGACAATGGAAATAGAGAAGAAGTAAGTAAAAGCACTGACTCTTACAAGCCTGAATGGTTGCTGGTGTGTTTGCTGTCTTCTTCTTCTTCTATGGTGCTACAACTCTGAAAGAGTCTTGGCCTTCTCAACAATAGCCTTCCATTTAGAGTGGTCCTGTACTTGTTCTGCCCACTTCACAAGCTTCATCTTCTTCAAGTCGTTCCTGACATCATCATCCTATCTAGACTTGGGCCTTCCAGCTGGTCTTCCTGGGAATGGCTTCCATTTGTGTATTCTTTTCACCATGCTGGTTTCAGGCATTCTATTTATGTGTCCAAACCAACTCAATTGTTGGGCTTTAACATAATTTATTTGTGTTGGCTGTCACATGGCCAATTGGTCTTTCACTAAACAGATCGGAGAACTTTTTTCTCTAATTTTATCATGATGGTGACTTGAGTTTTGGGATGTATGGTAATGGACTTTGGAAAATTATACAAGTTTTTTTTTTTGTGGTAATATTTTTGTAGAATGCGTTTAAAATGAGAGGATAGCTGGGAGAATGATGTTTTTAACTTTATGGTCTGGTGATAAGTGATTTACCATTGGAACTAGGCATTTGAAGCTTGGTATGGAAATTGTCGTAAACATCCCTGCACATTCTGTAGAAATTGCTGAGCACAGTGAGTTAGGTCATTTGATGCTGGTGACAATAAAAACATTTGCTGTTTTATGGCAAGTACATTGAGTAAATTATAAGACACATTAAGCACCATCATGCAAGATGTTAAAGATTTCAGAATGACAAATGAAAGAATATGCTGTTTGAGATTAAAACCTAAATGGTTTTGATGTACTCTGATAATGTCCATGCACCAACAGAGAGATTGAAAGCAATTGAACATATTTGAAAGGAAGTGTATTGAAGAATTTTAGGCCCAGTATATGACAATGAAAAAGAAAATTGGAGTATACAGAGAATGGAAGAAAATAGAATTCCCAGAAGGGTATTATATATGAATTTTGGAACAACAAGATTGAGAGGTAGACAAAGAAATAGATGGCAAGATGAGGTGAGAGAGGATGGAAGAATAGTGGTGGAGAAGGGTGGCAGGAGAAAGTGCATAACAGAGAGGAATGGAAGACGCTCCAGAGAATGGCAAGGAATTGTCGAATTCTGCACATGCCAATGGAAGGAATGAATGCGAGAGAGAGAGAGAGAGAGAGAGAGAGAGTAGCATAGGAGTAGCTGTCATGCGTGATACTGAGTAGAAGTTGCTGATATAGTTTCCATCTCGCATATCCTTTCCTTTTTGAAATAGTCTTCTGTGTCAAGTGTAATAACTCCTGTCACATAATTTTTAAAGTTTTTTTCCCCATATTCAGTGTTCCTCTTATTTTACATTCTTGGATTTTACATTCTTTGAATTTACTTTTACCTCGCTTCTGCACACCTTTTTGTTGGTTTTGGGAAAACTTTCATCAGAAAACACTAAATTGTCCTGGAATACATACTTATGCTTTCCACCCCATTATGTGACAGTACATTAAAATTGAGTATCATTTGTCATTTTAAGTGTGTTCAGTTGGGTAACAGGGAAGGAAATTGATTTTCACTTATAATTTTCTGTCTTCGTGATTCTCTTCATATATACCTACCATTCTGTGGCTTCAGGGTTGCACCAGCAGAATGGAGCTGTGCACCCAGAAGCAGCTGCCTGGGCACATCTAGAAACTTGGCACATGACCTTGCTTGTTAGAGATGTTTGTTTACCCGCTGGAGTTGTGTAGTATACTTATCAGTAGTAAAGGCAACCAGTCACAGACTGTAACCCTTGTAAATTATTTTTATGAGTAGTTCAATCCTCCTAGCATATTGATAGAGAATTTGGTTTTGTGTGTTATCATTATGGCAGAATTAATTGAGTGTATTCACTTTCAGTAGCTACATAAATTTTCATTTCCTTCATTTTAAATTCAGAATTGTGTATTTTTTTAATTACAACCCATTGAAGAGTACTAGAGGGTGGGGCACAAGGTTTGATAGTTTTTCACAGGCTACTGTGAGAGACCAGCCCAGTCCTGTTGTGTGTAATTCTTTTGCTTGAAACAGTGGTGTAGCTCATAGGACCAGGAAAGAGGAAGCTGATCCTGAAGTTTTAATACCGCCTTATGATCCTTTGCTGTGTCTTTTAAGTTCACTGGATGGTGATTGTTTTCTGACCAGTTAATTTAATTCCCTTATACACTGTGCACTGATAATACCATGCACTAAAGCACATTGCCTTTTATTGTATGTTGCCATTCTGTATGTGGCCAAGAGTTAATCCCGTAAGAAGGTTTATGTGTTTCCATTGTTGTTTATTTAAACTAATATGTATTCAAGGTACTGTGTTATTGATATCATTTTAATTTTATTTTTCAGTCGTGGCTTTGTTACATTTGACAAAATGGAGGCTGCTGATCAAGCAATAGCAGAGGTAATTTTTCTTCCTCTTTTTCTTGAGATGTGGGCTGTAAAGTAACCAAACTTCTCCATTTATGTCTGTCTTATTGATCCTGTGCGTTAGTTCCTGCCTTGTTCTTTCCTCTTATTGACATCTTTTGTACGTCTTTGTTTCCATTATGATATTGGTCTTTCCCTTGGATGATTTTCTTCTAACTACAATATTCCTTTTAGTTATGTTCAAGACCGTCTTTGGGACTCTTTGTTCATTCATAAAATATGTCTACATATCTTCCAAGAAGTTATATATACAACAAGGCTGAGAGGTAGACCAAGAAATAGAAGGCATCATGAAGTGAGGTAGGATGGAAGACTAGTTGGTGGAAAAGGATGGAAAGAAAGGGTATATAATAGAGAGGAATGGACGAAGCTCCTGAGAACAGCAAGGAATCATCGCATTCTGCACAAGCCAATGGAATGAATGAATGAATGAAGTTATATATTGTTAAATTCTAACTCCCCCCCCCCCCCCCCCCGCTTTTTTTTTTTTTTTTTTTCTCTCTCTTTTTTTCCACCCTTTTTTTTTCCCCCCCTCTTTTTTTTTTTTTTTTTTTGAGAAATGCCATCCTGTTGTGTACATCAGATTTGTATAATACATTATGTACCGTTAATGTACAACATGCATCAAGACAAGATGCGATAATTACAATCATGTAACCTAAAATAACCTAATTGTAATTATTGCATCTTGTCTTGATGTATGTTGAGTATTGACGGTATATAATATATTATACATAAGCCTCTTCTCTCCTCCATACGTGCTACATGCCCCACCCATCTCTTTCTTCTCGATTTGATCATCCGATTAATATTTGGTAATTAATACAGATCATGAAGCTCCTCATTATGTAGTTTTCTCCATTGTTACCTCGTCCCTCTTAGGCCCAAATATTCTCCTCAGCACCCAATTCTCAAACACCCTCAGCCCGAGCTCCTCCCTAAACGTGAGGATCTTCCTGATAATATCCGTCTAGGCCGAAACATGTTGCATGACAAAGACATATCTGTGACATATACAATCTGTGTACTGTGTTGGCTCAGCTATATTGCCATTTATTCCTGTGCCCTGCTAGAAAGCTGAGTCCCTTGTATTCCGCTTTCAACGTCCAAGCCTGAAAAACTGGACTGTGTTTGAATGTTGAACAAAGGGTTTCGTAACTCTTGTTGTATTCGAAGCCCATTTCGTAATGCTGAACAGAGTGAGTCCATATGAATCACATACAGTCAGCATCGTAGCTTACTTACAATTTCACTCCGAATTTTAAGTCTTCTTCCCGATTAGAATGACTCAGAGACGATTAAAAACTGGGTTAACAGCGACTGATTAATGCGGTGCGTAAGCCACACTCACTGCTGATAATGAGACTCATCTCCGTGACGTCACAACCCCCCCTCCGCCCAGCCCGTATTGTGTACGGCTGTGCAGTGATATGAAATAGTCGTGACCAGGTAAACCGTATGTTTTGGTTAGCTGTCGTCTGAATCACGAATCTCCTGTGTAAGAACTTCTCCATATAATGCACCCCGGTATCCTAAAAGAACTCTTGAAGGTCCCCGGGCTTCGACTGTTTGTACTTCTGGTAAGAACCGTCAGTAGTCCAAGCAATACTGCTTCTGGCTGAACTGCGGTAGTGGAAGGGGGCAGAGGGAAGCAGCAGTAGATTATTTCAGGTTAACTTCACATGAGGAGCAGGGAAATTGGTGTATTTTTGTATTGACAGTAGAATAATGTCAGTAATGACATGTGTATACTGTGGTGGCAGTGTCAGTATTGACATTTGTATACTGAAGTGTCAGCAGAGTAATTTCAGTGTTGTAATTTTTATACTGTGGTGACGGTAGAGAAATGTCAGTAGTGACATTTGTATACTGTCGTGGCAGTGGGGTAGTGTGAGTAGTGACATTTGTATACTGTGATGAAGGTAGAGTAATGTCAATAGTGACATTTGCAGCGCTGTGGGGTCATTAGGTTGTAGATTTCAATCTTTCATAAATTTTGCAGTCGTTAGCCTAATTTTATTGCACGCGATGCCTAGACAATGTACAGGTATAATTATACCCGTAACTGTACGTATTGTTTACTGAGTATCGAATTTCATGTTGCCTACATGCGCACCAAATTTTTTCCCATGTTGACCGCAAAAAAAAAAAAACTCGCAGGAATCGCCCGCTCGTCCTTCTGCTAAATGATAGTATGAAAATGACAACATAGACGAAGAAGTAGCTAATAATGATGGCTGCGAAATTGTGATTGCACATTTACGCCGGCCTGGCCTAAATTATAGACAAAACTCCAGTTCATCCCTCACAGAGAACAATCCGTGTGCGCGTCTAGACCGCGACATAGCCCACTTGGTTAGATGACGTTGTGCTGGTGGGTGCTAAAGTGATCCAAGCACTTGGGAAGTGTGTTGTAGAAAATGCTAAATCATCATTTAGCCTATTTCCTGTGTTAAAGGTTGCTGTTTTCAGCTACAGATCACAGTTTATCAACCTCGATGTGAGACGTAATTACAACGTACTGAAAAGTCTCTGTGTTGAGGTCCCACGGTGTAATGGTTAGCAATCTGGACTTTGAATCCAGCGATCCGGGTTCAAATCTCGGTTGGACTTAAGTTTGTAATTTTGAGTAACGTTTGTGGATATTTCTGATATACCTAAGAGTAAAGGCCTCGACTGTGTATAACCATCTTATGGGCACTGTCCATTGTCCCTTTTTTTTTTCTAAATAAAAAATTGTCTGGTACATTTCGCCTTTAAATCATGTGTCTGGAAAAATGAATTCCTCAGCAGGATCTGAGACCAGCTGTGGCAGGGCTCGCAAACTTTTTGGGAGCGCGTACCCATGGGAATTTCAAAGATCAAAATAAGGTCTTGGAGTCTTAAGACAGTTACTCTTGTTAACTACTGCATTAAATTTCTAATAAATGCCTCCTCGAAGAATGCGATAAGGAGGAAATTGTGGCAGTAACTGTGCCTGCTGCTGCTTCCTGTTTGGAATGAAGACTGTAAAACGTTCTGCCCAATGTCAAGTATTCGCCCAGTTGCCAAAAGAAGACTGTAAAACGTTCTGTCCAATGTCACGTATTCGCCCAGTTACCAAAAGAAGACTGTAAAACGTTCTGTCCAGTGTCACGTATTCGCCCAGTTACCAAAATAAGACTGTAAAACGTTCTGCCCAATGTCCCGTATTCGCCCAGTCACCGCCAGGCCGTCGCCCCAACCATAAATATCCAGTCAACGCTTCGCACCGCTCCGATTTGTGTAAAAATGTTTCACTGCAGTGTCATTTGGTAACAACTGTAATTCATATACAGTCTGTACACAGTCAGATATGTGTGTATATACACATATTGTGCACAGCATAGAGACGGTGGTGGGGCAAAGGAATAAAAGTATTGGGAGAGCAGTGAGAACTGCTGGCCAAGGAAATCTTGCCGCGTGTCATTTTGGACAGGCGTGCCACAGATTGACCAGCACTGAACTATGGTAAGACCCCCAGTGTGCTAGCATTTGTTGTGTGGAACCTGAGGTTATCTCAGCAGTTCATGTTGAGGTACTGTCATCTGGGAAATGGTACCGTGTAATTTCGGAGATACGTTAGGTAAAACCAATATCGCCCTAAACAGGCCATGAAGGTAGAGGTATAGCTCTACTCTTTTTTTAACTTCAGCGCTACATGTGGGTGGGTGGTTAACTCGACGCCCTGGCCGTTTTACCCCTGGGAAAGAGAACCGGTGCTTGTTGTGTGGTAAGCTGGATTGGCTCCAGTGCATGTCTGGGCTGCACGGAAAATCTCACTCCCAGTGAGATTCGAACCCCCGGCCATCCAAGCAGTAGCGAGTCGCCATGCCGACTGAGTTATTGCGGTCACTTCGTAGGTCAGTACCGAAGACTGTGCTGTCATCTGATTGGCGTCGCTTTGGGGGCTTGAAAAATCTGGGACATGCGCAGATTCTAAGATAACTTTGACAAATATTACAGGGCCTATAATAATTACGTGAACTTTGTGCCCGGAACATAACTATCGCACGTTGTAAACACACCTGTAAACACGCAACTGAATAAATCAAGATGAATCCGGAGCGTACGCTGACGTGCTACTTCTTTAGCGAGCCTTTTTAATATTATCCTCGAGCCAGGGTATATCAGTCGTTATAGTGAATAAGTTATCTGATGCATAACAAAACTAACTTAGTTCGATTCACAATACAGTCAAATTGCATCTTCTGGAAAGCGTCTAGACCGGTTGGATGGGGGGGGGGGGGGGGTGCACCGAGCCTCCTCTTCAACGGTCACTGGATGTCCCTCCCTTCCCTGATTAAAGTTACCGAAGCATTAGGCTGACGACCCCTACCATTTATTGCCGAGGTTAAGAATGGATGGAGCGGAACCTCCACTCCTACACACACCTTCATGTCGTGTACAGGCATAACATTTGCGTTTACCTACTTTCATTGACATGGTTTGATGAATGCAGAAATTAAGAATATGCAAATAATTAAAGAAACAGATGAATGTATAAATAAATGTTAGGTGGGGCTGTGTGAGTGCTTTGTTCAGCAGCGACATGAAAACAAGCAGGCAGTCCATCACGGCAGAATCATGTGCGCTCTGGTCCCTCTAACAGCGCGCCGGTCTGCAGGAGAGAGGCGCTCACTTGCCGCCCGCTTCTCTGACCCACAGCCGGTCGTTACGTAGCAAATGAGGCAGACAGACCGCGCGATATTCAGATGTGGCGGACCGGATGTAATCGCTGGCAATACGGAGTCGCCATTACTGTCTCTGCTCTTCGGGAATTATGGAGCTGTTTTGCTGACAGCACGGCTGTGTGGCGTCACTGTCACTTTGGGCCTCCGCTTCTCTGACTGTCCAGCTCTCTCTTTTCATTCCTTTCTGTATAACTTTTTTTCTTCTGTCCTCAATCCTTTTATCACACACTTCTGTATTTTTTTCTCTATCTCTTTATTTCTTTTCCTCCATTCCAGCTATTATTTCTTTACGTCTTATATTCCCAGATTATCTTAGTTTCTGTCTTGTAATTCCTTCTTCCGTTAAAGAATAAACAATCACAGTGGACCGCAGGTTTCATATTACAAAACACGCGAACTACATGTTTCGGCTGTTCATATAAGCAGCCATGAAGCTGTAGAGTAATTTCAAAATTCAGCACACAACATGTATGAATTAAAAGTCATGTATGAAATCTCAAACTGTTGCATGACACGTCATAACCCCACTGTTTGCATAAATGTGCCTCAACTTTTGGTAGACCGGACGGCATGTATTGTAGCTGTACATCTTATGAAGTGAAAAATTTGATATGATTATTAAAAAAAATTAAAGATGCGTAGAAGGCGGTGGCAGGATTGTTTTTTTTAAACCAGTGACCTAATTTCCGGGTTGCGCTGGGACTTAAGTGCGTTTTCAGATCAGGATATCCGTTTCTTTCCTTACGGGACTGTATTTTGTGGGGTTTCTGTATGTAGCGTTGAAACACGTTGTGTAGTTATTATTGACATCTGGAGGCACTGCGCTGCAAGCGGGAAGGTCGCGGTTTCGAATCCCGATGGTGTCGCTGGAATTTTTCAGTGACATAGTCCTTCCGGCTGCTCTGTGGCCTTGGGATCGATTTAGCCTTTAACAGTAATAAGTACCAGAAATACTTCCTGGGGGGTAAAGGCGGCCGGTGCGTAGGGCTGACAAACTTACCACTTTCGTGTGCCGATTGTGCGAAATCTGAGTGCCTCAACTTACTGGAAATCTCAGGACCTGAAACAGGCCTGTTACATGAATTACTTTACCTTTTAACTGACATTGTAATTATAACACCACTTTTAGAGATTATGTTACAAAACATCGTACGACGCATTTCCTAACTTTGTACACAGTGCAGATATTAGCTGTCAGTAGGCCTGTTTATCGCTATAGGCAAATCACAATTGTTTCGTGGTTACATCAACAGACGGTCTATGAAAACTGACCTAACGGAGTTCCTTTTTCGGCTGACATTTATTTCTTGATTTCAAATTTTCTCTGTTCTGAATGTTTCATTCTTTCGTTTGGGCGATTTCCCAGGCGTCTGAATTTTAAGTACAGACGTTTCGGAGCACTCTGCCTGTTATATCTTCGTATGCGGCGTGGAACAGACAGGGTGTTCCGAAACGTCGACACATAAAATTCATACGCCGAGGAAATCACCCAAAAGAAATAATATTAAATTTATTTCCTTCTGACTGTCTTACATTTTCCTTATTTATTCTTTTATATTACTCTCCTCTCTCATCCTTGATTTGCTTTTCATGAAATCCCTTTCCATATTTCTCATTTTTTCTTCTCCTTATTGCTGTTGTTTCAGTCTTTCTTTGATTGAAATCAATAAGGTTGTGTTGTGGTAGGACAGTAGTGTCTATCCTGTGGCCCGCGGATCACTTGTGGACCTCGACACTTCCCTAAGTGACCCATGGAGACTTTAGTTCCGCGAGAGTCTAATGTAAACCTGCCCCATATAAATTCATTTGGGAACAGACGTAAATGAATCAGTATTCTGCGTGGAAGAAGCTAGGAGTTAATTGCAGCCTGATTACTAATGAGAATACAATGAACGAAATTCGATGTTTCAATATACTTATGTTATGTTTTAAAGCCCCATGTTGTGACACTAGGCCATATTACCCGTGTGTGGGTGACCCTCAGTTACAAAGCCTGCACGCCACTGGTCTAGGCCGACATTTTGCACCATCCACAAATTTTTCGTTTGACTTTTTTTTTTTTTTATTAGAAATATCGGTAAATTCTCTTTCGTTTCGAAATCTTCGCTCTTTTCGGCTGTTACTTAGCGTAGATTGTCGGTAAGTTACTGACGTTTCGGGACGACCTAGCAGGTCCTATCTGCAAGTGTCAAGTAGTCCAGGAGGATTTGTTTCACTGTAACTGAGGGTTAGTTCTGACCCTCGAGATAATTTTGGATATGAGCAGCTTATACCAATTTTTAATCTCGAAACCAGTCAGGATGAGTTGTGGGTCTAGCAGGCAGCCTGAAAACTGCATCTTGTATCTGTTTTTAGGCGCGCGAGCTTCGTCATGTCTGTCAGTCCATTTGTCCGCATGGAACAACTCGGCCCCCACAGGACGGATTTTCATGAAATTTTGTATTTGATTATTTTTGGAAAATTTGTCGAGAAATTTCAAGTATAATTAAAATCAGACAAGAATAACGGGTACTTTACATGAAGACCAATATGCATTTTTTTTATCATATCCCGCTCAGCTCTCCTTAGAATGACAAATGTTTCAGACAAAAGTTGTAGAGAAAATCAAAGCACACATTTTGTGTTCAGTAACTTTTTTGTTAAAATCGTGCCATTTATGAGATAACGTGGAAAAATTTTGCAGAGTGAAGCAGGCCACAGATGACAATATGGCGCATGTGCATTGCATGCTGGGTAACTAAGGCCACAAACACAGAATATGTAATACTTATTGCTTTTCCACTCCAACAATGGTTGTACGAACGAGTCTCAGTGTTACGTTATACGTTATCTACATTGCCTGTCGTGAATGTTCTTTGTGGATCGATGTTAAACCCACTCGTAACTTCACTCTGTGTCCGGGCATGGGATGGTCTATGAAGTAACGCTTGGGAGTGGTAAAGTGCTGCCTGGGAAGGACAATAAATGAGTGTGGAGCAATGACGGAATGGTAAGTGGCGGGGGAAAAACGAATAATCTGAGAAGGACCTGCTACAACGCCAATTCTTCTTCCTACGAATCTCACACGAAATCTCCGAAAGCCTAAGTCCAAGGCCGTAGTCAGAAGGCAACGTTTATCCGCCTCAGCTCTGTTCTTCCTTGACAGCAGATACCAACAGCGCCTCAGTGACCTCTACTGCAACCACGACTCCTAAATTTAGAAACAAAGGTCTGGGGTACGGAGATGTAAGAATAGGGTTGACCCACAAGAGGGAGATGTCACTGGGAGAAGGGGAAGTGACCACATCACAATTCTGCTTGGGGGAACAGGGAGCCATAATTGATTTATCAGGTGGAAGTTACCACCGAAACCCGCCACGGAACTGTTGTTACTGCAAGATCAGCATATGTACTTTAATTTTTTTCTGGCACTGTACTTAAATGTGGGCCGGGTAGATCAGTCGGTATAGCGACTGGCTACGGGCTGGACGGTCCGAGGATCGAATCCCGGTGGGGGCGAGATTTTCCGCACTTGTCCAGACCGACCCTGTGGCCCACCCAGCCTCCTGTACAATGGGTGCCGGATCTTTCCCGGGGTAAAGAGCGGCCGGGGCGTGACACTGACCCCTCACCCCCTTCTAGTGCCGTGGTCAAGAAAGAGTAGAGCTATACCTCTACTCCCCCTATGGGTCGTACGGCCTGTACAGAGCCTCAGTGCCTGTACAGTAGAGCTATACCTCTACTCCCCCTATGGGCCGTACGGCC
>Ga0131853_10020477_pt1 | contig 12010 bp, 9 predicted proteins | sample TergutLab28metaG_FD_92764 | JGI IMG/M metagenome (GOLD analysis project Ga0131853, IMG submission 92764) | Labiotermes labralis P1 segment gut microbial communities from Petit-Saut dam, French Guiana - Lab288 P1 (version 2) (version 2) | ecosystem: Host-associated > Arthropoda: Insects >...
TATACCCTTTACAAAATATAACACAAAAAGGTGGGGTTCTAAGACTTCAACGGGGAACTTTCCTCTTTTTTTTTTCTCAAAAGCCCCCCCCCCCCCCCCGAGTCTTAGTGGACAGAAATTGAGTGGGGCCTGGGGAGAGGAATGCTAACCACTTGATGAATATTAATTGATATTTACTCTCAGGGGTTTACAGCTCTGACAGCAAACGATTGTTCAGACTGCTGTGTGCAGTGTAACATGCCGTGTCGTCGTTTGAAATAACATTCTAGGAACACATCAAATCGACACTCACCAGAAAACGAGAACAGACACGGCATTGGCTGTAGCCCGAGGATTGGTGTTGGTAAACTTCTTACTGGAGTCCATGACAGTGTGGTTGTGACATCGACACTTTTCTCTGCGAACAGGTTTCGAGACAAGTCAGAACATGGTCTGTGTCAATTCAAACAAGTCCCTCCCATCAGACAAGAACTGCAACAATTTCAATAATTAAACAAAGACCTTCTTCAGCCGTTATTAATCTCATGATCAAGAAACTCACATCTCGTCCATCGGACTTATTTTTAAAACTGCATAATAATAATAATAATAATAATAATAATACAACCCACAATAATGCATGAAACGGACGTAATAATGATGGCAGACATCAAAACACGAAATGAAATAAAAACATACCAATCTTGGACAACCTTGACGCATCACGTATTCTTTCATCTCAGAACTAAATCTAGAAAAACTACTGTTAAGAAAACCTGGCAGCAGTGAAGGTAAATTACAATAAATAGGATGTATACAGAAATACTGTATATACCTCCAAGTGGGTAGCCACATTAACCAGTATTTTTTAAATAACTTTTAACACCTGCATTGACTCTACCCTTCCTACACGGATCGTTTTATTGGGTTCTAATCTTTATGATAAATTCCAAAATATTAAAAAAAAAATACCGTCAGACATTTTACAAGACAAAGAAAAGACCTATCTCGCCGGGGGGGCATTTTAATTACTACGTTCCTAGAATCGATAAATTTTTATATTTTTTACAACCTGAGATCTCATTGCTGCACAATCATTTACACAATACCCATTTTATGCTTCAGGTCGACCTCAGGTGGCTTAAGCAATATAAGATGAAACATATTTTCGTTTTGATAATCCTGCAGGCTTATACTAAAACAGGAACAAAGTTGTGTCACCTGAAATAAATATATATAAATATATCTGTATTGGTCACCAATACAACAGGATAAGAGCAATGAGCCTTCATACTCAAATTACTTTTTAATATAAAGAAGCACCAGTAATATTACGATATGCAATTTTACATATGATATTAATCTATTAGCTATACCTGGCCACAGCAACTGGTCCTCTCGTACAAACACTGTGGACAACACTAGGCACTATCTGTGGCTCTACTTATCTACTTTATCTTGCGCATTGATATCAAACAGGCTCGCTAGTTCAAATAATAAATTTGTTTCGCCATTGCATTTTTCCTCAATTAAATGACCTTTTCTTCTTGTTCAAGTAGACGTAGAGATCCTTCCATATATTTATTTTCCATCCTTCACTTGCCGCTTTTAATAATGTTATTGTTGTGTCATTAGCGTAGGTTGCGCGTTTATTTTATATCTAAATGATATAGACCGATCTTGTGATTGTTTTTTATGTGCCTTATGTAACCTGTATCTCGTGTTGTCAGATTTATTCAGGTCTGGCGCACGTATATCTTATCACAGCCCATATATAATTGATACATATATACCACTCCTCTCATATTGAATATGATGCTCGTCCTTTCTCAATTCCTTGTTTACTGTATTAGGTGCTTCGAGTGCGAACTTCTGTTGGTGCCTTTTAACATTTTGCTACACCGTTAATACTTCGGCCACTCCGTGTTACAGGTAATCCTCTTTGCTTTTCATTTACTTTCGTCAGTCTGTTGACCACAGATGCTGGAGCTAGATTTTTGTTTAATTTTTACATCCATTTTGTATGCTGCATCTATCCGAATTTCACTGGCGTTAGCAATATTTTAGATTACCTTCATTTCCATTTCAGTTTATTTAAGTCGGAGGTTGGTTATAATTTCTAACATTCCAATACTGATATGCCGCTATTTCGTACCCAGTAGGGTGGTTTGATTTAGAATGGGTTGTGATACCCACAGGTGTGAATCTCCAAAATATATTGACCTCCATATTGTACTTTTCGTCTAGTAATTTTTAAGGTCAAAACTTCAATCACATCAAACTGTGAATTGCGTGTCGTTATGTACACGTTGTATTTGTTACATAACCCTTTCTCTGTACCGGTCCCAGTGGCCGCGCGGTCTAAGGCGTAGGTCTGCGGCCGCTCGCCTGCTGAGATCGTGGGTTCGAATCCCGCCGTGGGCATGGATGTCTGTCTGTTGTGAGTGTTGTGTGTTGTCAGGTAGAGGTCTCTGCGACGAGCTGATCACTCGTCCAGAGGAGTCCTACCGACTGTGGTGTGTCGTTGTGTGTGATCTAGAAACCTCAAGAATGAAGAGGCCATGGCCCTCGTTGGGCCGCAGCGCCACAGGAAAAAAAACCCTTTCTCTGTAATGTATCCGCTGTTACACACACACACACACACACACACACACACATATATATATATATATATATAATGTGTCACCTTACACATATGTGTACCTGAACCCTATTATTGTCCAGAACTTGTTTGAGAAAGAGTCCAGATACTGGTGAGCCCACTGCTACTCCGTTCTCGGATTTATAGGACTGGCCATCATTTTTAAGATAATTTTGGTTAGGGGATTTTTTGTTAACATTATTACTTGCCTTTCTATTACTTTAATCACAATTACAGTTTACAACTTTTTTTAATGGTACTGCTTCTTGTATAGATATATTTACATGCACGTCCTTCATGTTCCATGTAACTAACTTAGCTTCTATAGTCATTCTTAAGTTGCTGACATCTATATTTACTTCAACGGAATTTGGGTACTATAAAAAATACGGCAGGCTTATTATTTGCTGTAAGTGTTTACATAGGAATTTGGCTAGTTCTTGGGCCGGTGCTCTCATATAGTTTACCAAAGTTCTGATAGACATATTGCCCATATGTAACTTCTGTTTTTTAGTTTACGTAGGTATTACGGGATTTACTTGCATGAAGCATTTCTAGTTTTCCTCCCTGATAACAAATTTAAAAATCTACGCTGCTTGCTCTGCTTGTTTCTGCACGTCTATTGTGCGGTATTCATTCAGTTTTGTTCTCCATTATCTGCTTTGGTATCTAGGACTATTGATTTATTATCTCTTACATTCTGATTTATTTTTTTTAAATGGCAGCCTGCTTTTACGTAAGGCACTTCATCGTCATCATCTTCCTCCATGGATTAGGTCGTTTGACCTGTTCCGGCATCGACACATTAGCATCGTTTTCTGGGGCGTCCAAGGTCTCTGCTTCCTTGAGGTTTGTAGTTGTTTGTTTAATGTTAAGTTATATTTCATGAGTTACTTGAAGTCTTTCGTTGTCATTTGCCGGTATCCACATCTTGTTTTCCCTTTAGTGGGGGGGTGTTTAGGGCCTCATGCATTTTCCTTGGCGTGTTTATAGATCTGGCGACATTCTATGAATCATGGTTTAGCATAAAACTTTTCTTTATTCCTCTACTGAGGCAAAACATTTCTGTGTAAAGATTTGACCAAAACTCGTACTTGTTTCAGCTGTAACAGTTTTTTTTTTCACTACTCTTCCTTCACTAAAATTTTCAATTCTTAGTTTTTTATGACGTTTCTCATTACTGGTCTTTAATTAATCATTCACGGAAGCTTTATAACATTCAAAGTTGCCAACAGTACGCAGCTTGCAGGTGAGTACAATATATCTTTGACAGCTGCTGCTGTCTCTGTACAGACACACGCTGCTGCAGGCACATTATATAAACATGACTACTTACCAACTGCACAACTCACAACGTTTTACAATTTGCTAACAACGAACACTGGGAATTGGTTATAAATTTACACAACTATGACAAGGACACAAACAAACTCATCTATGGCTATATGTAACATTCTGAAGGTTAAATCATTTGAAGGAGGAAACGTCACATACGCAACTGACATGACATAAATTGGTATCTTTTTAACGTATTTAATAGCTTAACAAGTAAACACAAGACTCGTAAAATACTAGTAACTCGCAAACATGACAAAGAAGAGCAAAACACGTATTTTTACTGCCAGAACACATAATGTACAAATAACAAATTAATTTGCGGACTGTTTAATATATGTAAGCGGCAGTAAGGCAGAATTGTCTGTACACGACTTGTGCGTTTCCCTGAAAATATTTACCTAATTACCCGAAAATGTAACGGAAATAAAAACAGATATTGCTGTAAACTGTTATTTTTATGATGTAAAACTGAATAACGGTCATAATGTCATTTTTTTTAAATTATGGGAATAAGAAATTTGGTATACAGAAGAATTACGACTATAGGTCAACCGAAAAATTGTTACTAAATATTATTTTAAGCCAAAAAATTAGTATTTTCAAGAGGTAAACTTCGTGTTTATGAAGCGAAAAATTTAATGTTTCCTCTCTTGTTTGATTATTCAAGCGAGAGGACATCAAGCCTTTTGTAACTACGACACCTAACAAGTCTATTCAATGTCGTCGGATGATACCGCAGTGAATGTGGAGGGCATCGGCGAAATGATATCTCACAAAGAGAAACAGAAATACATGGAAAATCTCTCCCAGCGCCACTTTTTCCATCACAAAACTTACGTGGAACCCCCGTGAGTGAACGCCGGCCTCCACGTTGAGAACCTGGTGCCTGAACACCTGAGCTATTGCACGACCTGTGGAAAATACACAAGCATTACTTTATACGAGTTGTCGTGCCGTGCGTTACTGAATCACATTCTGGTGCATCGCCATGTGAAAATCAGTCAACCCTCACTTCCTGTGTAATGTTACCATTAAAATGGACACTTGAAAGTGAACTGATTGCGACCCCAGCAGGTTTTCATACAGAAGGGCTGATATAAGAGAAGTAACAAGTTTATGTACATATTCCGAGAACATATTTGCGCATTCTGACAGACGTTTCATGTCGGCTACCGACCTTCAGGTCTCCTGCCAGTTATATCATTTAAATCACTCATTATCACTATGGAAACCTAGGAAAACAATGCAAATAATTAATAAGACAAAATAATTAAAACTTAAGTTCCCAAATTTAAATTGTCGGAAGTTATAACCTAAAATAAACATCATTTTGTGAATTAAATTACACTACACGGTAAGATTTATTCTCACAGATTAGTGATTATGACAATGATTTGTATTTCAAAGACAAGTAATCGGTCGATTCGGTGCTTATTTGAAGAACTCTAACAAATCAGGTGCTTCGAAGAGGACTTGGACACATTTCAACTCCACTAACCGAGTCCTTCTTCGCATGTCAGAAATAAGTTAGCAATTTTTTGTATGTTATGTGGCAACGCTGTCACGATGGCATTAAATGACCGCAGGCTGCGGATTCATAAGGAGACCTGTAGCCGTGAATACACCGAACAGAAAGCAGCAGACAACAAACTCCGTGGTAGGTCTACAAGCGTGGAGGTTAGGCGAGGCGCGCAAGTAGCAACATGTAAGCTACTGTTACATAGAGTCTCAAACTTGTGAGATATCTTTCGGATTCGCCCGACTAAGAATAGTTTCCAGTATCGGGCCGTGGGAGACGTGGTGATAAACGGTCCCGTTTTTCTGAGACTTGGCGCCTAATCACTGGGTGACTTGCACCAACCCGAACTGACCGCGTGTCATAACCCAGAAGAACGTAGGCCACTACTGCACGCTCCAAAAGCCCAAAAGGAAAACGCGCACGATGGTAGGCCTAAACCTTCGTTGCATAAAAGGAGGGTAATTGTTCACCAACTGAACGACTATGAGCTTTTCACGAAAAATACTCTGTTTCATGGTGCGGAGTAAACGTTTTCACTATTCCCTCCAAGGGCAGGCCCACTGTCTTTGCTTAAAGAGGTTCCCATCGTTAATTTATTCTCCAGGAATGTTTAAGCGTAATAAACTGGTTATTTGTACAGACAAAGATTCATGTGAAACCTCAGGCAGAGGCAAGACTGGACACAAGTACGTCATCACCGTCAACTCTCTTGCGGCATGCACGTACTGCATCACGCATTTAGCTTATTCAGCCGATCAACCGTGAACATTTAAAGAACTTCTGCACATACACGAACGTACAACATAATTCGCACTGAAATAACAGAAACAGAAGTTTAAAAGTCGGTGATGATAAAGCCTCGTATTTTACCACACACGATATGGAGACACCGCTGATCGTCAAAATGTATCTCCTCTATACGCATTTTAACAGCAACCTCTGATCTCCTTCTTTGTTTTCCACATGACAATTTTACTGAGAACGCTTGCCAATTTATAAATCTTTCGCAACACAGAATATATTACGACCAATAGTTTCTACCAAATTGTTTTTGGTTTAGGAGACATATCAGTAAGGTTTACGTAACTGACACGACTGATGGCCCAAAGAGTCGATCCCGGTGCCCATGCTATCTAAGGCGTATGTCTCAAGCCGCTCGATTGCTGGGATCGCGAGTTAAAATCCCACTGAGGGTATGGATGTTAGTCTCTTGATTTGTTGTGTGTTGTGCACGTAGCGGCGTCTGCGACGGGCTGATCATTCGTTCAGAGGAGTCCTGACGGCTAGGTGAGTCTAATTGTGTGTCTAGAAACCTCATTAATGAGGCGGCCTAGGCCCGAGTCGGGCTGTAGCGCCACATACAAAAGAAGACAGCCCAAAAATAAATTATTGGGCCTCTTCGCCGCCAAAGTTCAAAACATCGCGAAGTGTTAACTAACACTCAACCAACCTCCAAATTTTAAGATTACACATCTTATCGTACCAATAATCACTGAACATATACTACACAGAGTCAATGAAAATAAGAGTATCCTACATAAATTAAAAACAAGGAACGCTAACTGGATTGGTCATATCTTATGTAGCTGCCTTCTAAAACACGTCATTGACGGAAAGATAGGAGGAAGAACAGAACTGACGGAAAGACGAGACGAAGACGTAAGCAGCTAGTGAATGACTGTAAGGAAAAGAAGGGGTACTGTAAATTGAAAGAGGAAACAACAGATCGCCCTGTGTTGAGAACTTGCATTAGAAGAGGTTATGGACTTGTCGAAAGACAGAATACAGAATTAGTAAAGAAATGAACATTCGCGGCTATGCTCCATACCCAGACGCCATCCCGTTCACCTGCAACTTGAAGTCACTCCGTGATTTGACGACAAGCAAACACTTAAATAAACACGTAACTTTCGTATGACTGTTCTTAAATTTTAAATAAACTTGATACAAGTTAAAGCTACAGTCAAGCGTACTTGGCTGGATACATTATTAGACGCGTTCAAAATTGTGAAAAGCGAATATTACCTTAGTCATGTCCGTCTGTCCTTCTGTCCGCATGGAACAACTAGGCTAACATTGGAAGGGTTTTCATGAAATTTGATATTTTAGTAAGTTTCGAAAATCTGTCAAGAAAATTCATGTTTCATTAAAATCCAACAAGAATAAAAGGTACTTGACATGAAGACCAATATATATTTTTTATCATATCTCGCTCAATTCTTCTTACAATGAGAAACATTTCAGACAAAAGTTTCAAAAGAAACAAAAACACACATTTTATGTCCAATACTTTTTTTTTTCGAAAATCGTTCCGCTTATGAAATAAAGTAGGAAAATATTGTACAGCCGGGCAGGCGAAATATAACGATATGGCGCATGCGCGTTTCATGCTGGATACCTAAGGCTACACACACACACACACACACACCATACCACGCCACACCCAGAACATGTAATATTTATTGCTTTTCCACTGCAACAATGGTGACACGAACGCGCCCACTGTTACGTTGCCCTGTTACACTTCATTCACTTCGTACACACCATCAAGAATATGACAAAAGTTATCTAAAATACTTTATGACATTTGTATATGCTCTTACCACGTTAAGGTCTGTCTGGCGAATCGCTGTTAATGAAGGTCTATCCTGAAGTCGTTAGTATGGGCATGTTCCTAATTTATTGCTCTTTAAATGTCTCCTACAAGAGCAACTTAACAGCCAAAGTGAAGACAATGATTCCTATAAGCTCTACTACGACCACCCTGAAGATATGGGGTGTAAAGTTCTGCGAAACGTTGGTGTCTATTTCTAGATCCAAACAGCGCTAAATCCTAGAAGATAGAAATCTTCAGAGAACCACCTTGAAAACCTAAAAATTCTAAGTGTATTTTTAATCCCGTATAATCTGTAACACTACACTTAAAGCAATGTTTAATGGGCTTCTGTGTATCTCGCAGTCCTCACACATACCAGCTAAAAGCAAACAAACTGGAGTGGCGATTAGCCCCAAACAAAAAAGGCAGCCGAACGACCCATACAGGTCATGCATCAGACGTGTTTTTTTCCCTAGAGAATTTGTGATTGACATTACTTGAACTCTTAACCCAAAACTTCGTTCAATATTTCCGTTTTCGTCCTCATTTTTTAACACTACAAGCAGGGAATCGAGAGAACTTGAGTTACAATACTTTGCTGACAGGTCCTCTGAGCTATCCAAACAATAAATCGATATACAGCGATGAAAAATGATGTGTCGAGTAATTTTTAGGCGCGTTAGCAAAATTGCGAAAAGCGACTATTAGCTTCGTCATGTCTGTCTGTCTGTCTGTCTATGCGTCCACCCCCATATAAAAACTCGGCTCCCACCGAATGGTTTTCATGAAAGTTAATATTTGAGTGTTTCCAAAATATGTCGATAAAATTCAAGTTTCATTTAAATCTAACAAGAATAGCGGGCAATTTACACGCAGACCCATCTACGCTTATGACAATATCTGGGTGATTTCTTCTTAGAATGAAAAATGTTTCACACAAAAGTCGTAGAGAAAACCAAAACACGCATTTTACAATAATTTTTTTTTAACGAAAATTGTGCCGTTTATGAGATAATGTGGAAAATAGTGTTGAGCCGGAAGGGCCACAGATGGCAATACGGCACATGCGTTTTCCATGCCGCATAACTAAGGCTACAAACACACACTCAGAATATGTAATACTTATTGCTCTTTCAGGGCAACAATGGTTACGCGAACGTGTCTAAATGTTACGTTATACGCACATTGCCTATCTTGTCCCATTCTCAACAGCGACCGGCTCCGTGTCTTAAAATATTCGTAGCTGGCATAACAGACACTGTGTGCTGGCACTATAAATAGTGACTAAGTGCAATGGTACACTGCGGTTGATTATTGAAATCTGGAAAAACTTCAGTCTCCTCAGGTTTATTGAATTTTAAGTGACTTAATTACTGCACTTACAATGTAAAGTTGATACTTGCTGCATAACCTGTTATCAAAATAATCGATTAATTTTAAATGTTCCTTTATCTGATTCTTGTTAAACATTTCTCGACTAGGTCTTCTTTAATAAGCTACCTGACCTCGGAAGAAACCGTCACAGGATCTAAGAACTGTTCTTTTATTCCCTTGTCATGTGTGTTCTGCCGCCTGTCGTTTGCTGTAACTGAATTACATAACTACATCACGTTAGTATGCATTTGTTTGAAATAAGTTATATCTTACCGACTTTAAAACTTTAAGCCGTGGTTCTTATTACATGTAGCTCCTACTTGAACTCTTATCGGTCCAGTGTCGTGTTAAATTCGACAGCGTCCTCCGTTGTCTAGGTCCAGAGTCGAGCTTAAATCGACACGCTATTTTACAGTGTTGTATGTTTGTTGTCCCAAATCTGCTGTTATGTATGGCTGCTTTTTACAGTTGCAGGTTAGAAAGTTTCTCGAAAATTAATTTCGACCAGATTATTGGAATTCATAACGATAATTTGTACAATACAGGGTGGTATTTTGTATTTGCGAAACATTGTGGAGAAAAGTTTTACACTAAAAATATGTATATATTGCCTTTGTAGACTTACTAAGAGTTTGTGACAACGTAAATTGGAACGTAATTATGAAAACACTAAAAGATGATTATAATAGACTACAGAGACAGAAGAATTATTAGAGAGTTACACAAACATCAAACGACATCTAGAAAAATAAAAGAAAGTAAAAGAGAAGCCACAATTACAAAAGGAGTGAGGCAAAGCTGCAACTTATCGCTATTGTTATTTAATATATACATAGAACTAGATATAAATGAATGTAAATAATATTGCACTGGAATTAAGGTGAATGGAATGAGAATACAGACGCTGAGGTTTGCAGATGATATGGCGATTAGAGCGCAAGGTGAAATAAATTTAAAAAAGAGCATTAGAAGGCTTAGATTATATTTCAAAAAGTAACTACAACATGAAAATTAACAGGAAAAAGACAGAAGTTACGATTTGCTCCAAAGATCCTGAAAATATTAATACTAAAATGGACGACGACCCCCTAAACTATGTATCAAAATTCAAGTACCTAGGAAGTATATTTATAGAAGATGGAAAAAATAAAGAAGACATAATACAACGAATTAAAGAAGCTGAAGTTATGTTTAATAATAAAAAGCAACTACTTTGTTCGAATAACCTTAGTTTGGAAATGAAAAAGAAACTTGTAAAAAATTGTATTTGGAGTGTTGCTCTTTACGGATCAGCAACATGGACCCTAGGAAAGAATGAAGAAAGGGTCGTAAATGCATTTGAAACGTGGCACTGGAGAATAATGTTAAAAATAAAATTGACAGATAGAATAACTTTTGATGAAGTTTTTCAAACGGCGAAAGAAGAAATGTTACTTTCAACAATTTAAAAAAACAGACGCCACTCATGGATAGGGCATACAATTGGGCAGAACAAGTTTGTAGTAAACATCCTTGAAGAAGCAATATCTGGAAAAAAGGCAGTGGGAAGACCTGGACTGCAATATTTAAAGCAAGTCGCCAGAAACACAGGAGCTGACAGTTATACAGCAATGGAAAGAATGGCTTGCAACAATTCCAGATGGAAAGCTGCTAACCAATCAAAAGACTGATGGAAAAGAAGATCAAAGAAGGGTGGTAAAGGTAATTGTAAAGGTAAGGTTTGTCCCAGAACAGGCCACCAAGGCCCAGAGGTATAGCTGTGCTCTTTCTTCAACCTCGGCGTTAGTTCGGGGTGGGTGATCAAACGCCACCCCCCCCCCCGGCCGCTTTACTCCAGGGAAAGACCCGGTACCCATCGTATAGGAGGCTAGGTGGGCCCCTGGGTCGGTCTGGACGGTACGGAAAATCTCGCCCCAACCGGGATTCGGTCTCCGGACGGTCAATTCCATAGCCAGTTACTATATCGACTGAACTATCCCAACCCACCGATAAAGAATGGATACTCAAAAACTGCATTTGCTACTCAATGTGTTCATATGCTTTTTGAAAGGTTATCGCACTAATTGTGAGTTATGTTCAGGACAGTAGCAACCTGTCAGGTTTTGTGACGGACAAGCAATGTGTTTGTAGAGACGTAGGAAATTGATTTTGATACTTCTGTTTAGGTGAAATTTATCCTTCAAAGTATTCAAATGTCATTATCTCTAAAGATTGTTACCCCGTGATGGTAAACTCAGGCTTTCACACGCGAAAGAATTTCTCTAAAAATTATCTGCAGTTTGGGCACGCGCCCGCAAAAACTTTCGCCAGACCTGTCTTACGCGGCAAAAGTTTAATGAATATCGGTCAGAAGGGGCGCCAAATTATTAGCTGGCATGGGGCGGCCGACCGGCCGGAGACATTTTCGTGATTAGCATAAATTATGAATCTCCTGCTCGTACCGTCTACTTCTGTTTGTTTCTCTGCCACGGACGTAATCACAACAGTTTACACACAGCCCTGTACAGCGTACTGAAAGTGTACGAACCACGAGCGATCGGTGGACCAATGATTGTAAAACACA
>Ga0131853_10020478_pt1 | contig 12009 bp, 13 predicted proteins | sample TergutLab28metaG_FD_92764 | JGI IMG/M metagenome (GOLD analysis project Ga0131853, IMG submission 92764) | Labiotermes labralis P1 segment gut microbial communities from Petit-Saut dam, French Guiana - Lab288 P1 (version 2) (version 2) | ecosystem: Host-associated > Arthropoda: Insects >...
AACATTTTGTCACGTAGCGTGGTGGATGTGTGAAATACGGTACTGTGTAAGCGACGGTATGATCTTACGGCTTGTGTAAATTGGTTTCCTTTTAGTACAAGCATAATGGGAAATACTTCGAAAGCTGAGTTGTTTTTGTAGGAAATGAATAATATAAGAATTTTGATATCCGACAAGTTAAGGCAAGAAGCACGCAACACTGGCTGTTCCCAAGACCGTTCCTATCCTAATAGAATACAATTTTCAAACCTGAATCTCCCATATATCATTGGTCTTGGTAGTAAATTTGCTCTGTAAACTTTACACTGTATTCTGGGCCTTATGCTTAGTGTTAAAGTTTCTGAACTCAATTATATGAGGATATTTTTTAATGCTGGCTTGCTAAGTAGTGATACCAGGAAATCAACCACAAACGTACAAGCACGGAAATTAACAAACTAAACACCAGTACTAAATGTATACCTACCTGAGGGCACCCGTCTCAGCATTCATTCTTTCACCCATGCACCTAACATCTGCTTTGATTGTACTGTTTTTTACAATGTCGAAAGAAATAAATATTAATTGCGTCCTTAGCTTGCGGTAATACTTGCCCCATGCATCACAGTCCTTCTTGAGAAGCCAACGGGTTTTCAGCTAGTTAAAGAATTCCCCGCTTTTTATGAAACCCGAAGGCTCATTACTACATTCACAAGTGCCCGTCACCTTTCCATATCCAAAGCCAGCTGGATCCAGTCCATGCCCCTCCCACATCACAGTCCTGAATATTCTACTTAATATTACACTCCCGTCTACGCCTGGGTCTTCCAAATGATAGAGTTCTCTCAGGTTTCCCCACCAAAAGCCTTTATACGCTTCTTCTCTCGCCCTTATGTGCTACATGTCCCACCTATCTCATTCTTCTCGATTTGATCACCCGAAAATATTGGGTGAGGAATACTGATCGTTAAGCACCTTATTATGTAGTTTGATCCTCTCCCTTGTTCTCTCGTCCCTCCTAGGCCCAATTATTCTCCTCAGCACCCTATTCTCAAACACCCTCGGCCTACGTTTCTTCCTCAATGTCAGCGACCAAGTTTCACACCCATACAAAACAACAGGCAACATTTTAGTTCTGCATATATTAATCTTTAAATTTTTGGATAACAAACTGGAAGACAAAAGATTCTGCACCGAATGATAACAAGAATTCCCTGACTTCATTCTGCTCTTAATTTCTTTCTGAATAGAATTTTGATTTGTTAAAGCTTTTCGCAAATATTTGAACTCTTCCACCCTTTCAAAGGAACTATTATCATTCTTCATTCTGTGACTTCGTCATGCATTCTGATCTCGAGACATAATCATGTACTTAGTTGTATCAGCATTTACTTCTAGTCCCATCTCCTTACTTACCACTGCCACTACCTCCCAGTATATTAATATCATCGGCATGAACGAGAAGCTAAAGTTTACCATTTAATTTCAAGCCATCCTGGATTACCTGAACCCTCCTAATGGCGTACTCTAAAGCAAAGTTGGAAAGCAGTGTCGACAGACCATATCCTTGCTTCAAAGCATTCCTAATAGGAAACATGTCGGACAAATTCTTGCCCACCTGGGCTCTGCTATATGTGTCATTCAGACACATTTTTATTATTCGTACCAGTTTCAAGGGGATACCAATCTCAATGAGAATATTATATAAGACCTCCCTTCTAACTGAATCATAAGCTTTCTTGAAGTTTATAAAGAGCTGATGAACTGCTTTATTTTATTCCCATTTTTTTCTCATTTGACGAAAGCAGAGTGTATGATCAATATTTGATCTCTTGCGTCGAAATCCACATTGATGATCCCCAATAATTTCCTCTGCATATGGAGTTAACCTTGATAGCAGGATGTTGGATAAAACTTTTACGTAGTTGGCAAATTTGATATGCCCCTATAATTACTACAATCTGTTTTATCGCCCTTCTTATAGATAGGTACAATGATCGACTCCTTCCACTCCTCAGGCAATTCCTCCTTATTCCAAACAGGAATATTGAATTTATGAATCTCACAGGGAATTGTTCTAACCGCCGCTTTAATAAATTCTGCTGGTATTTGATCAATACCTGGCGATTCGTGACTTTTTAGCTTTTCAATAGCCAACTCAACGTCAGAGGCACTTGGCTCAGGTACTAGTGTTTCTGCTGCGTGTATTTCTGTCTGCCTAACGCCATTAACCCCATGTGCACTCAATAGCTGAGAGAAATAATTCCTGCACCTAGCCAAAATACTGTGGGAGTTTGCAAACATATCATCTTTCTCATCCTTTACTATATTAGTTTTAGGTTGGTAACCCTTCTTAAAGTCATTGATGCCCCTATAAAAGTTCTGATATTCTTTATCTTACTGTCAGTCTCTCATTCATCAATTCAGATATTCGTTCTCTTTTTCATAAAATGTCTTCTAGCTTCAAGTCTTACATTGTTTAGATTATCTACATTGCTTTATTTTTGGTCCCGTAACCACTGTATTTTAGACGGCTTCCTGTGTTCTATATAACGAAAACAATCTTCATTAAACCATGGTTTATGTTGCTGAAAATTCCTACAGACCTAGGCTCTTATTAACTGAGATTTTGATATTAACTTTAATGTCCTCCCAAGCCATATTTTTGTCCTCGCTATCACTTAAATTCTCCAAAGCTTCAAACCTGTCTGATATCTCAGTCTGATGCTGTTTCCTATCCTCCATCTTATTTAGCTTCCTGAGATTAAATCTTTCCTTATCAAACGTCTGTGCTGCTTATTTACATACTGCCAATAATTCCCTAACTCTTGCCACCACCAGATAGTGATCAGTATCACAGTCAGCCCCCCTGACAGATAGTACATCGAATATACTCGAATGCCACCTCTTGTCTGTCAATACGTGATCAATCTGGTTGTGAGTCTTCCCATCAGAGAAGTTCAAGTGTACTTATGAATTTCTCGGTGCGGAAATATCGTGCTCTTAACAACAACATTTTTATGTGGTAAATTTTACTATTCTAACACCTTCATCATTACTATCCTGATGTAGAGTGTCATTCCCAATTGTCGGTTTGAAAATATTCTCTTTTCTCACGTTTGCATTAAAATTTCCTAATAGAAATTTCGTATTGAAAATGATAGAGATCTGCTTTAATTCCTCATAAAAAAAACTGTCGTTTGAATCATCACCCTTCTGCTCACTTGGTGCAGGCACATTTGCAGCAATGATATTACACCAGCAATCGCTCATAACTATATATGACATCCTACCGTTAACAAACACTACTCTCTTAACTGCTGATGAGCTTGTGGTAATATAAACCGAAAACCCTGAATTCAAGCCAAAGGCGACTCTGAGCAACCTACAGGATGTAATTTCTTCTTCACAAGTAATGGATCTTTGCTCATAAAGATGTTGATTCTTTACTTACCTTCCGCAAGCGGCCGCTGTAGAACTGGTTTTGTTTTGAAAAAAAAAAGAAGAAGCTAAGTTTGCAGATAAGGTTCGGTTGTCACACTTGACCCTCGTTCCACCAGAACGTATCTTGAGGGCTGCGATAATGCTCACCTACGTGCTTATTTACAGATTTGCTGCGATAAAATGTGACATTGGAAAACCAGATACTAATAATTTTACAAGAATCAATGGACTTCTTATCCTTAAATCTTTTGATTAGTTGGCAGCTCTCCATATGGAATTGTTGCAATTCCATATGGAGAGCTGCCAACCAATGGTAAGGAATATGAATTTGTAGATGGTTAAATCGATCGAAACATCTCAATCTATGGTAAACTGCGTTTGGTGAATTCGGAATTGAATAAATCTAGGAATTGCTAGAAAAACTTAATAATTGCGTAAATAATACTTAGCAGTACTGAAGTCAATTCATTAATTAAGTGCAATAAGCAAACATTCCCGTAGTGCGTGAAGAAATTAACCGCCTTCTACGAAACCCGTAGGTTCATTACTTTCTTCATAAGTGCCCATTGCAGGTCCTCATCCTGCGCTCAATAAATCCAATCCCCAAGATCCTACCTGTTTATTTGCATACACTTATTATTTTCCCATTTACGTGTAGGTCTTCCAAATTTTTTCTTCCTTTCTGGTTCTTGACCAATACTGTGTTACTGTGAACAGGGTAATAAATTTTCGGTTACAAGTCCAGGTATATTTCCTTTTAAAGGACGTCTGTGCTCCACGTTCTGTAAAGATTCCGAAAAGGAGTCTTAGTTTGACCAGTGGGAGGAGAGGATATAAACACGAAGAGACGTAAGTAACTAAAGTAAAAGTAGACACTTCAAGAATACATCGGTAAAAACATTAAGGAATTATCAAACACAAATGCGATATAAACAAAATGCCCTTTCTTCAAAACCTGGCCGACAAGATATAATTATTAATATATTGAGTTAATGACGCAAGCTGTGGTATATTCTTACAGTTTAAAAGGAACTTTGTTGACACTACTTCAGCGTAGTGAAAAAAAAAGCCTGTTAATTTCTGTAGAAGTTAGACAGTCCGTATGTAACTTCTTGACCTAATCGACCTTAGATTTTTTTAAAAATTAAAAAGTGTAACAAATGATTTTAATCCTAATATTTTCTAATTGATTTCACCTTTCGCTTCTTTATATATTACAAAAATATATAAAATATAGTGAGCTCCTAATAATGCCAGCAGATGACATATGGGCGTTTAAAGGGTTAATGCATTTGAGAGAAAAATCACAAGGAAAATCTGTGGACCTGTGTTAGTTAACACTTTCATGACCACAGTACTTTTTTATATCGTTGTTGGGCAGTTCTTTGGGACTAGAATAAACGCTAAATAAGAACACCCCCCTTAAAAATAGCTCAGTCGTGTGAAACCATCCACTCCGGCACGAAGGAGGGTACACTACAAAAGGGACAGGAGCCCAACCCGACCCACCGTCGCTCCGAGGGACCCTACCACAACCTCGAGAAATCTGTAAGTACACCTCAGCAAAACTGACATAGACATACACACTTAAACAATCACAGCTAAACAATGTTATAAAATCACTTATCTCCAAAAATTGCAGAGAGGAAACAATGTAGAACTGCACTAATGCTTAATAAGCCGAGGACAAGCAGGAACGCAGAAGAACAGACAGAAAAGAGGAAACCCCCCCCCCCCGCTGAGAAGTACGGGTTGGACGAACAACGGCAGCTATTACCACACCCACAGCTGCGCATAGCATACTCTTATCTAAATAAGTAAAAAAACCAGGTTTTTCTACTTACACTATGTAAAGCATTTGGGATCCCTAGTGCAAAATTTGTATGTTTAATATTGTAAAGGGTAAAATGTATTAACGGTTCTTAAATAATTCTGCCTGACAATGACTCTCCTGAGTCGAAACATGTTGCAGTAATACACTAATTATAATGTTGCTGTGTTGACGGAAGACATATTGTAAGATTACAATAAATGAGTTATATGCTAAATAAGGAATTATTTTTATTGTCTCCCTCTGTTTTTTCTTCTTCGAGAAATAGTATGTGGGACGTATCTGTCCCAGTGAATCCTGCGTGGGGCAGGTGGAAGAAGGCGTTTTTGAAGAAACGTCGTTGATGATAGAATAATTATATTTTAACTGAATGGACAGTGAATAAACAGGCAAAATTATGAAATGTGTAAACTATACAAGGAAATGGAGCTAGTCAGGAATATCGGATTAAGAAGACTCCAGTGGGTGGGTCATGTGTTGAGGATGAAGGATGAAATTGTGCCCAAAAAAACACTGAAAGAGTAATAGAAGGGAGAAGACCAGTTGGAAGGTCCAGAGGGAGATGTTTAGATGTTGTGAACAGGGATGCTAAGATGATGTTGAAGTGTAGGAAATGCAGGCGGAGGATTGTAGAGGCCAAGAAGAATATGAAGAAGAGGAAGAAGAAGAAGTAAAATAAGATGAAGAAGAAAGAAGAAGAAGTTTGTATGAGTATTTGGTCGTTGGCAGAGGCCTCCTGCTTCTGTCATGTTGCAAGTATTTGCTCATCAGAGGAACTCAGTAAGGAAATGCAGCATCCGTCCGGAAAGAAAAGTTCATACCACCGTACATGTACACTGTTTCCTTCACAATTATTGGCAATTTCTTCGTTTGTTCATTTAGTTTCTTTAATAGCTACACTGTTAACCTTTCTGAGGATAATAGACACCAGGAAAGTATTACAAGTACTAGAAGCTTTAGTTAAAATTAAGAACGTTTCAAATTTCGGTAAGCTGTATGTATGGAAGGACAGAGCAGCTATACAAGTACACCGGAACAAAAGAGGGTGTACCTGCAGGAGAGAAGTCTCGTTCTTGCTGAGAGTGATAAAGTTGAACATGTGTTTATTGACTTTAGGAATAAAATTTATATTGATATATCGATGGACTATGTGAACCAAATTAATGTTAGTCAGGATAGGGTCGATGGAGAATTATACAAAGTGCAATAATGGATTTTTCTTTACTCTAACGGCTCCATGAAGCACATTTAATTTATTGAAACGAGAAAGATGATTACTCTCCACTGATTTACTGTATTATAAACTGCACACATCCTTCTGTAAACTCTCGGTTTCCCGCATGTTAGGCAACACATTATTTTGTAGAGCAGAGAAGGTGTTAATTTATATATATGTACACTACACCTTCTTACACTAGACCTAATGATAAAGCGCACTATACATTTTTTCACCGTTCTAAGAGACGTTGCATAGTTTAATGTTACAACTAAATAAAAATTTGATGATACAATTTACCCAAAGCATAGTAATGTTAATCTTGAAATATTAAGAGGGGCTCCTAAGTTTTGTGCTTTTCTAGGGGTTAAAATTTCAATTAAAGAGTTACACATATTAAGTTTCAAATAGACATTTCCGAATTTAACTCTTTATGAAAGTTTGAATTTGGTAATTATCTGATATTTAGATTTGGTATTTCTGAATATCCACTTCACAACTTCTCGCTTCACATTCCACCGCTGCCTGTAATTACGTATATGCATCAGTCAGTAAGTCCCAGCAGTTACCACGAAGGATATTTATGTATTGAGAGGTAAGAGATGATATTCTACTTAACCTGAGAATTACAAAACTTTAATTCAGTGAATGATTTAAAAATCATAGACTGGGCATTCTAAACCAATTAGTTGAAATGCATTTGTATGTAACATTTTTATATAATGGTTTGCAAGGACGAAACAAAATTAAATTCCAGGACTAATTTAATGATATCCTTGACAAATTTTTTGGCTGAATATGCATCGTTTTTTAAATTTTTGTGGTTACTTAGGAATTAAATTTGTTGAAAGTTAGAAGAAGTCGTCATTTGAGTGTTAAAAATTGTCTAAATACACGCGTGCACATTCTTTTTTATATAGCATATCTTAAGTTGTTCGAAAGTTTATATATTCCTACTTACCTGTAATCTAACTAACTATTAACTAACAAACTAACTAACTACATAGAGCAGAGCCCTTCTTGGGAAGCTTACAAGTCCTTAGCTAGTCAAGAAATTCCCGGGTTTTTAAAGGACCCAAAGATCCATTACCGCATTCACAAAAGCCTGCCAACTGTTCCTATCCTGAGCTACATCAATCCAGTCAAGACCCCCATCCATTTCTTGAAGATAAATTTTAATATTATGCACCCAACTAGGCCAGGGTCTTCCAAGTGATTTCCTTCCCTCAGGTCTCCTCACCAAAATCTTGTATGCATTTCTCCTCTTATCTCCTCCATAATTGCTACATGCCCCGCCCATCTCACTCTTCTTAATTTGATCACGCGAATAACCTACCTACATTCATTCGCTCATTCTTCCACAGTATAAAGTACTGAGTGCTGCACAATAAGGCTTTTATGACAAATTTGTGTCGCCGGCAACAAAAAAGAATTAATGACTTCATGTAAAATGTCGGATATTTTTGCCCGATTTGAAAAAAAATTGGGCTTTCTCGATTGAAGTTCATAAAAATTCCCAATATGAAATTTCGCGGAAATCGGTTTAGTGGGAGCGGCATTGATACGTGTGGACAGACGGACGGACAGATACGATGAAGCTAATAGGCACTTTTCGCGTCTATGCGAAGGCGCTTTATATCTCCCTTTTATATTGATGAACCGTTCGTTCGATTTAAATAAAATTCTGTTTTTATCGTATATCATGTGACACATCTTGAGACATTTTACATGTAAACACAAAAGAAACTCTTTTACAAATTCTGTATGAAAATTTGATGTGCCAAGAATTAAGAAGAAGGCCCTCCTTACTTTAAAAGACCTTATTGCTGATGACTGAAGTACAACCTTTTGCTGATTTTTGTGGTACGACATTGTTGATTGTTGTTTTAGTATGATGTTGTTTATGATTAATGAAGTACTACTTTTTGGGTATTATTGTAGTACGAAGTTGTTGATGATTATTGTAATAAGACCTTGTTACTAATTATTGTATTATGACATCGTTGTTGCTTATTGTACGAAGACCTTTTGCTGATTATTGTATTACTTCCTTGTTGATGATTGTTGTAGTGGGACCTTGTTACTGATTTTTGCAGAACGACATTTTTGCTGATTATCGTAGTACGATAATTTTGCTGACCATTATTTCTGATATTTTACTTTCTTAAATTTCGTGTACCTACTTTGTGATGGATAGAATTGGATAAGTCCTTTCCACACCCAACAGTGAGGACACATTACATGTTTAGTCGCAAGCATTTAGCATAGTTTGGTGCCAATTGGAATGCCTGAGAGGAGCAATAAGCCAAGGATCACCTGTAGTCGGACGGGAACAGCAACCATAGTTAAATTTGGAGTCCTTCGAATATGTTCTGTGTACGTAAAAGGGGGTGCTGATAAGTCCTTAGCTCGACCTACTTCCCGATGTCATAGGACGGAATCGATAGTGTCGTTGGAAAGAGGGTTCTATTCATGTGCCGAATTGCAAGTCTTTTCTTGTTAAAGAGGCCGAAAGGAAACATGTCAGGGGACGCGCACGATTTCAATAACATGGGGACGCGAGCTGTCATCAATTTTTTTTTCCTGCAAGGCAAGGCGCCGAAGGAAATTCACGCCATTCTGACAGAACATTAGCGGAATATGCAGCATCGTATGCCACCGTCAAAAACTGGGTAGCCCAGTTTAAACGTGGTGATTTTTCCACCTGTAATGCGTCTCGTCCGGACGAACCAAAACAGTGACCATCCCGGAGATTATTGACAAAATTCACGAGCTAATCTTGAATGACCGCCGGATTTCAGTTAAATCAATAGCTGAATAACTGGGCATCTCACGTAAACGGGTTGGGTCCATCATTCATGAAGATTTGGACATGTGGAAGCTCTCCGCGAAGTGGGTTCCGAAGTACCTGAAAGCGGATCAAAAACGTCAACGGTGCCAGTCGTCTGAGCAAATTTTGGAATTTTTTCGGCGCGATCCAAATGATTTCCTGTCGCGATTGGTGACCATGGACGAAACCTGGTCATGTCACTATGACCCAGAGACAAAGCAACAATCAATGGAGTGGTGGCATAGCGGCTCACCACACCCCAAAATATTCCGAATACAAAAATCCGCTGGAAAAGTTCTCGCCTCGATTTTTTGGGATCAAGACGGCATTATCTTCCAAAGGGCCAAACTATAAACGCGGAGCATAACTCATCTCTGCTGGTGTAATTGAAGGACATTTTGAAGGAAAAACGCCGCGGAAGATTCACCAAGGGTGTCTTGTTCTTGCACGACAATGCCCCGGCTCAACGGGCACTTGCAACCCAGAAGAAACTGACTTAACTGGGCTTCCACTGTCTTGATCACCCACCCTATTCTCCGGATCTGGCCCCGTCGGACTACCACCTGTTCTCTGGACTAAAAAAAAAACAATTGAAAGGTCGCCGTTTTTCGTCCGACGCGGAAGTCATTGCTGCCGCGGAGACCTGGTTGGACGGACAACCTTCTGAATCTTTCTTTGAGCGGCTTGCATAAGTTAGAGCAACGGGATAAGAAGTGTATTGAGCTTCGTGGGGAGTATGTTGAATAAATCCCGAGTTTGGTCGCTCTAGTTTGTTTCCTTCCTGGTCGGGCTAAGGACTTATTAGCACTCCCTCGTACATAAACCTCTGTCTCCGAAAACAAGTGCTAGTACTGGACATCATAAATTAGACAGTGGTTCATGAACAAAGGTGGGAGCAAGCTGATATTGAGCAATTGTGACAAAGGCCAATAAAGAATATACAAATTGAATTGTTAATTTTCCTTCGCATACGTTTATATATATGTGAATAAAATGACTTACACAAAGCTAGAATGTTTTAACATAAATAACAAATTTCAAACTGTTTCTCAGTCCAAAAACATATTTGACAATGAATTGAAACAGTTCGATCCACTTATCCACTTAGAAATTCAAACCCATTTTACTCTAGATATTCTTGTAAGTATATACAAGCCTGATATTCCCAAATCACATTTTATGAAAGCCAATATTTAAATAAGCAAGTAGATGACACTTATCTCAGCTCTGAAGATTGAAAAAGTGGTGGTAAAACTGTCACATCTGGCAGCCAAACCTTATCTGCAAATAAAGTTACTTGGCATATCAGTAAAACACCAGTAGTGCAGCGGTCTACTTTCAGAAGGTAAGCAAACAATCAAACTTTCTCTGAGCACGCACTATTTTTTATTGCGAAGCCTCAAATTATAGGCTGTGGTTTAGTTTGATTTCAGTTCCGCTTTTCTTTCAAAGTTTTAAATTTCAGTTATCGGAAGCTTAGGCGCGATTTATAAAAGACTTACGTGCAACGTGACTTTATGGGCTTGAACTCTTTGATATTCTACTATATTAAGTTGTAATATATTCTACTGTATTCTACGGGGATGTTTATGGACGAAAAATATGTTAAATATATAGATTGGTGTATGGATGGACGACTGAATATTTACATTTAATGTTACAGGTAAATGTTAGAACTTAATGTGAATCAGTAAGATTCTACATGTTCTTGTGTATTAGAGTTTAGTCACACAAAGATGAACAAAGACAACATGAAGGAAGTTCAAAAGCTTTATATTTCGCAAAACGTTCTGAAACTCATAAATTTCTCATTTTAGATAAGGAAATTTAGAAGCTGTGACACTAATCATAAGGCGCAGGACACCGAGCCACCTAAGCTTACTTACTTCAAGAAGCAAAGTCCTTATTGAGAGGCTAATCGGTTCTCAGTTAATCAAGAAATTCCCCACATTTTTTGGAAACCGATAGTTCATTACCGCATTCACAAGAGTCCGCCACGTCCCTCTCCTGAACCACATCGATCCATTCCGCGCTCTCCCATCCCATTTTCTGAAGATCCAATTTAATATTATCCTTCCGTACAGTGTCTAGTATACAGAGAAAATTTACTACGAAGGCCAATGATATACACGAGGTTCAGTTTTGAAAATTATGTTCTATTAGAATAGGAACTGGTGGGCCGGGATAGCTCAGTCGATATATCGTCTCGCTACGGGCAGGACGGTCCGGGGATCGAATCCGCACCCGTCCAGACCAGCCCTGGGGCCCACCCAACCTCCTACACAATGGTTACCGTGTCTTGCCCAGGGGTAAAGCGGCCAGAGCGTGGCGTTAATCGCCCACCCAATCTAGAGACAAGGCTGAAGGAAGAGTAGAGGTATACCATTACTTCTGCTCTGGGCCTTCGTGACTTGTTCTAGGGTGAAGATTACCTGTACCATTTAGGATAGGAACTGCTTGGGAACAGCCAGTGTTGCGTGTTTATTGCCCTAACTTGTGACACATCAAAATTCTTATATTATTCATTTCCTACAAAAACAACTCAGTTTTCGAAGTATTTCCCGTTATTCTTGCACTACAAGGAAGCCAATTTACACAAGCCGTAAGATCATACCGTCGCTTACACAGTACCGTATTTCACACATCCACCACGCTACGTGACAAAATGTTGCACAACAGATAAAATAGCCAGCCTTGACCGACATATAC
>Ga0131853_10020481_pt1 | contig 12008 bp, 18 predicted proteins | sample TergutLab28metaG_FD_92764 | JGI IMG/M metagenome (GOLD analysis project Ga0131853, IMG submission 92764) | Labiotermes labralis P1 segment gut microbial communities from Petit-Saut dam, French Guiana - Lab288 P1 (version 2) (version 2) | ecosystem: Host-associated > Arthropoda: Insects >...
ATTATGTAATTTTCTGTTTTTTATTGAGTGTTTGTGTTTTGACATGTTCCACATCCTTTTGGTTGTTGTGACCGTGTATGGATTAATGGAGTAAAAATAAATGAATGAATGAATGAATGTGTTTACTGGCGTTAGGCATCTGTTCCACATACACAACCGACGTTAAGGCCGTCGTCACATACGATAACAAGCCCGCCAAAGAAAGTATGTAATCGCGCAATTTTTGCTCCACGACATGAAACATTCGCGCAAGATTGTGCAGGTCCAGTGGCATCAGGCATATGTACTCAGTGCCGAGATACATTCTGGCTACCGCGCCGACTCCTCAACGTATTTAACCTAAAGCTACCACTTTCGCACTTGACGACTTGTTCCTCCTCTCCTTTGCACATAGACTCGTGTGTCTTGTGTAGACACTCCGTCAGCGTGTAGACCTGCTCGTCTGTGAGAATGATGGACATCGACTCAACCCTCCGTATGGCACCGACAGACACGTATTTGGTCTTGTCCCCATTGATGAAAAAAAAGGCGCCTGAGCAGGACTCTCTGGGGATCGAATGCTGGATTGGCGGGCCAGTAGTTACAGATATCACTCTGGACGATGAGGCGTCAGGCAACTGCAGCTGCTGCCAATTCTGGACAGGGGGTTCCTCCTCCTTGTCTTGGCAGCAGCAGCAATGTCGGTGGACCGTTTAGTAGTAGTAGTATGCTCTCTAGAAGTCGTCGCATCAGGGAGCAGAGTGATGGGATGGACAACGTGCTCGACCGGTTTATAGGGCTGCAAGAAATTCGGCAGTACGACGTGTCATGTCACTAGGACATTGGACAAAATCCTTCTTCTGCAGATAGTACATCAACCAATCGAAGAGGGAATGCGGGGTTTTCGTTGCGCAAGCAAATCTAGGAAACTTGTGACGTGGTAATTTACACCACCTGTCGTGATTGAAAACGTCGGGTGAGGGGCAATTGAGATCCTCTAGGTTATGGATCGGCCGTCCCGTGAGTCCTGCAAGCGATGTACATTTCAAGACGCCGTAGGCATAGAGGTGTGCGAATCCCGTCAGTTCTTCGTTAGTTACCGTTTGTAATTCTTTATATTAGAAATGCCCATCTGTCCAATTTAAGTCGTTCTCTGTCGAGCCATGATCCGCCATCTTGTAGGGGCTTTTGAAACGGAACATCTCAGTCTAGGCGGCGCTGTTCACGCAGAGCTCCTTGACGACCACCTCATTCTGCTGCCCCCGCAAGAACACGTAATCAATCACGACTTCCCTACCTCCAGTCATGTTCGATTAGGGAATTGAAAGAATCGTTAAACTACGTACTTTTTATAGGCAACTGCGACAGCATTGACTTCAGCCGCCACGCGACAGTTGAGCCCCGAAATCGGTAGCGAACAATCGCTCCACCTGCATGTCTGCGTTGCACGCATCGCAGAGCGAGATGAACTGTTTCGTGTTGTAGCCCCGATTCATGTAGAGGGTGAATGGACAGCAGTATTTGCCGCACACGTTACTCGTCAGACCTTGTTGTTGTCTCCTGTTATAGTCCCAGGTCGTGCAGTTGAGTTTAATGAACTCCTGGATGTCGGGTACAAGCGGTACCAAGCCATAGCAATCAAAGTAGTAGGCACTCGAAGATTAGAGTCGGAAGTGTACGGCTAGCCAGTGTGATCCTCTCTCTGTGTGTGGATCGGCATTAACGATGACGCTGCAGTTTCGCGCAATCGAATGTGGTAGGAGATCGGAGAGGAAAACGTTGAGGAATGAGCTAATATCGCGCAGTGTGCACAGTATTTGCGTCGTGTTCATCTATCTCTTAGAAATCGGTCGTGAAATTACGCGAAAAATCTACGAGGACAGAATTCTCGAATTCTAGGTACAGCACACACGTGATCGCTATGGGTAGTGGCTTATTTAATTTCAACTAAATTCAGGTATTGCCGTTCATGGGATGGGACGTATGACCTTCCGACGCGCTCCAGTCAGGTGTAAGGTCTAAGAGTAACACGAAATAGTCGTTTATATACATATCGTGTGTTATCTGCATTCCCGAGTCCGAGTGACGTATGCCGGACGCTTCGAAAAACTTCCTGTAGCCCATGACGGATATCTTTCATGATTCATGACCAGAGATAGGCCCTCGTTAGGGAAATGTTTCCCGTTCACAAACAGCGAAAATCCCTTATATATTAATGTTGGAATCTGTATGGGTTGGTGTCCAGCGAACCGATAAAATCGCTGTTCTTAACAATGATGAACAAGAGACGTTTGGGAATGGGACCTAGGACGGCGTTATCGATAGACAAGTATTTTGAACCTGCGGAGAATTGAACGTTTTGAGTTCGACTCGCGTTAGGTTATACCGCGCGAGACTCCCCTTACTCAGTGTCGAATTGTGAGCTACCATTATGGTGGGGTTTGGCTTTACGCGTCTGACCAGTAATTGGGCGTCCAGAAATTTGAAAACGGTTTTTGTATTGACAGGCTTTTTCATCAAATAGAAACTTGGTTAGGCCTTCGTCAACCTGATCTGCAACCTGATAACCGGAACTAAGTATAGTGGTACGTTACATAGGTCACTAAGTAATCGATCAAAGAGCTGGACTTCCTTACTCGTGCTAAGTTTGTTCCAAAGTGTGATGAATCCCCAGTTCTTCGTGACGGTCAGCATTTCGGCCGTAAGGTCGCAAGGATGCATGTCGCCCATGTCGAGATACCAGTACGCGTTTGAGAGATAAGAGCCTTCCGCAACCGTGCCGTAGTTCATGAGAGTCTCGAGATATGAGCGATAATGATAATGCTCGCTCGCCTGCGTGCGGTAACCTCATTGAGAGTGACGTTACATTGACTGAATAGATAGTGGAGGAAATTATTGGACACGGCCGTGAGGTCCGTAATGTCCACATTCTTTCCCGAAGCCGAGATCAATTTACCCCGGAAGGAGAGTTCGATATCTAGATCTATGTATGTATCGTTATCGGCAGGTATAAAAATTTCCAGATAGTTTTTATCCACGGGGGCGATGGGTTTATATGCGGTCTCTATGGTCCCGAATAGGTATGTGCGCTAAGTTGTCAAACTCGTTACTATCGAACGCTATCTCCGCGGCAAACATGATGGCTGCTGAAGAGTGACTAAAAGAAACAAAGGAAAGATGTGCTTTTTATTATTTTTTCGGTCACACTTGGTCTTCCTGTTTCAAGGCTTGGGGCTTCTCTTACCTCCTGCCGTCACTCCTCAGGCGCGTTTGTGTCCAAGGCCTCGCAATTTGATAATCAAATTCTGTGCGGATTCAGTCACGTGTTTCGACACGATATCTCCAGCACTCGTATCCCTTTCAGGTGAACTTGCATTCCGCGATATTGGTCAGGATCTTGCCACCAGTACGCAATGTCTCGCGGGCCAATGCCTTGGTTCCGCTCCGCAGGACAGGCCGGACCCAGCGAAAGGGGGTGCCGAAAAAATTGGCGATCCCGTGGTCTCGTTGAAGGCAGAGCGTTGCGGAATAGACGGGTCTAATTCCCGGGGTAAGACCTCGACCCGCCTGATTTAGGTAGTGCACTTCTAATGGATGCATCGCTGTAAATGTCGTATTACAGATGGCGACACCGCGTTTTATGGAATACCACTCTTCATTCTTGCGAAAATGAAGCACCATATCTGTGGGCGTCGTGCTATCCTCGAAGACGATGTGCAGCCTACTGTCGTCAAGACCTCGCACAGGACGTCCTGAAATCTCCGCTATTCGACGGGTACATAATACACGTTCCGAAGGGATACGAATGTCCTCATGCTGCGGACGGTGATGTCAGGTTACAGTATATAAGGGCGGGCGTGACTCCATGTGTGGCTAGGAACACGTAATTTCATAGATCCCCGATTCCTACTTGCAGGACGATCACCGGTATAAGGGTTGCGGCAGTTTCACAGTGAAATCGGCTTGTGTATTTCGTTTATAGGTGTCTAGCGAGGCGTTGCTGAACGGAGTGACGTAAAAGTGGCTGGGGTCGTCGACGCCATATTAGATATTCCTCACGCTAGTTGCAGGTACCCAAGAGTAGAAATCCTGAATATAACCTCGCCAGGAGACAAGATAATCGTGAATGTTTCGTCTAACCCTCTTGTCCAGGATTTTATCTATTTCATAAACGGTCCGATCTGTTATTTGTACGGGGGTCAGTTCCTCCCGATAAAACTTGCCGTCTATAGGCGTGCGGTCTAAATCCTCCAGCTCGTAGACGGCCCGCGGGCGTCTCTCGATTATTTTCGGAACTGAAATTTCACGATGCTGAAATTCTGTTCGGCAGCCTTGGCAAACTACATCTTTTCCTTACAGAGGCCCATGCGAAACGTCTACGGGAATCCATCCTCTTCCATATCGCGAGAATTTCCGAATCGATCAATCGCGAGGGCGACATGCGTGTCGTCGAGTTAACCATGTCATTGCAGGTCCTGACATAATTTAGGGAGAACATCGAAATACTTGTGGGTATTTTTATGTGTAAATTATTTGTAGAGTGTATCGCTAATCGTGCGATGCACACGTTCCTCGACATCACATTTAAAGTCGTGGTTTTTAAACACCTGAAACTGTACGCTCTTTTCACGTAACATATCCTGAAAATGTTTATTTTTTCGTCTCGAATATTTCGGGTTTTCGAATATGGACCGAAATGTCGAGGCAATGGAAGGTCCGCTTTTTGTCTTTACGGGTACCATATGAAGTAATTTCGAGAATAAATCTATAACAGTTACAATGTATATGTGAATATCATAGTATTTTGCGTAGGCCTGTACATCCTTCAGATCGCATTCCCACACGTCCATCACGTTGGTCACGGAATAGGTATTACTCGCGAAACACTTCCTCGCTGGTCTTTGAAATGTATAGGCATCCAGTTTCTCTAACCCGGCTCTGATGGCGTCGATGGACTTTTTGCCCGTCGATGTACCTTTCCTCGCCGAGGTCGTCGTGGACCTTAACTTCCGCGGGGTCGAGAAGGCTGACTGTCCGGCGGGGTCATAATATAATCTTCTAGTAGTAGTCATTAATACTATATCCACCTTCGTCATAACGCGGATTCTACATCCCGTTCCTTCGGTTTCGTAATGAAGGGCGCAATGACATCGCGAAATTTCTCTCCTCGCGTTATATTAATGTTATCGCCAGGCCGATATCTGTTCAAATGAGCTTTAGTCATAATGAATTTTTTATACGTCTTTAGGTCGTCCTTGCGAAAAATTCCGAATTCACGTTCTTACGCGTTAATAGTTTCCATATACCCTCCGTTCCTCTAAACATGGTTTCTTTAATTTTGATATTGTCATCGGTATTTATAAACACCGGAAAATCACCTATCATTAATAGCTCGCTTACCTTGCGGATCCCGTATTATGTATCGAGAAAACGCCTTCTCCTCATTTAGGGACTAGCAACGGTTCCGGCGTTTTCTTCTTCTTCTTCTCTACCGTACGTCATTGTCTCCTCCTCAACCTTGACTGAAATATCATCATCATCTTCATCTCCGATTCCGGGAATAAATCCTTGTTTAGCGTTCTCATATACGATAAGTTGAGGGATCGTCAAAAGCCGTCCTGCGTTGCGTCTTGTTTGGCGTCATTTTTGTCTCAATTTTTGGCACAATCAACTGTTTTTCTAGCCCGGGATCGGGGGAGGAGGTCACTAGTTAGAAGTTGTTGTTGTTGTAGTAGTCGTGTCGGGCATTATTCGTCTTAGAAAATTCGAGTTTGCTTTTGTCTACGCCTTCGTTTGATATATGCCTCGCGAATATTTTGGAGCATCTTAACCCCCTTATCATATGGTTGGTGTTTTTTTAAGTCTTCCTCTACGAAGGGAGAGTTCGGCGGTGTCGTTTTTCCGTTCTATGTTAATGGTCGGCCGAGACGAGGTGCATGTAAAGTAACATGTTTTTATGTAGCATGCAGGGACCTAAAGATGAGACTGGCGATCGTTGGCAAAATGGCGCAAAGTAGGGCCAACAGAAATCCCCCGCGCTTAACTATAACTCTCTTCTTGCCCGAGAGATACCGTGCCTATCGCGACCTTGCGAAGCGCGGCCTTGAATTTTTGCAGCTAGTGCGTGTTTCAACCCGACAAATTAACATTTCCGTTCTGGACATTAATTCGTTAATGGGGCTTTACGCAATCTTGGTTCGGCTGTTTTGAGCACGTGACGGGTGTGATAATTGGATCTCACCAACTTCATCGCGTATATCGGAGTACACAACGGGGGATATTCTGTCGGGAATCAGTTGGTTCGAAACGGCAGACCGTCATTCATATCTTGTGTCAGATCCATGACGAGGTAACCGAGGGATCGTCGAGTCACATACAGGTACGCTTTATACAACCCAATATTATCTTCGGGATACAATTTATGGAACAAATACATTAAGTGCTTCTTATCTCTGACGTTTTTCAACGCGAACAAATAATGGGTATTCAGCGAAATATATCTACACAAATGTCGCTGATGAAACAGATTTTGCGTAATGAAAATCACGCTGATATTTCTGTGACGGCTGCCTCTCACGAACAAGCCACAGACTATCTTAGTATAAGCGTCGTTTAACAGATCGTCTAGGATCACGAGGCCCGGTTTGCCGCGCGAGTCACCAGCAAATTTCTCCGGTGCGCCCTCATTATATTTGATGTATGGGGCAACAGCTGATGTGACGGATCAGCGGTCTTCTCGCTGTAACAACAGATTATACCACCGTCAATTTCTCGTTCGGTGCAGAGGGCGTCGAGGTTCTGTAGGATCCGTATGCAGAATGACGTTTTGCCTAAACCACTAGGTTTGCTCACTACACATTAGAGCGGATGATTAAATTTAAGATCATCACTCATAGATGGTCAGGCTGTTACACGACTCTCTCCCTTCTCACCCTCCCCCCTATTTATACCGAAACGGGACGGACGTATTGTCGCCTAATCGTCGTCTCTTGAAGAAGGAAATTCTCTATAACTTATATTCGTGTTCGCTGACTATCAATATAGCTCCACCTCCTCCCTCCCTCTCACGCTTAATCTTCTTCACGGTATGTATATTCACCAAGGTAGATTCCACCGTCCCGAGAATCATATCCCTGATGACTTCCAAATTCACCGATCGCTAGGCGTTGAATTCAGTGTTACACCCCAAATTTTACAGACGGTTTCTACGACCGTCCTGACCACAGTATCCTGCACGCTGTATGCGTAGTTCTTTGGCCCAACACTCACACACTCCAATATGTTTTGTGAGGGACCTAATTCGGACGTCATTTCGTCCAATTTGTCCCCGGTTTCAATCAGCTCGGGTTCGTCCCTCGGCTGAATATATTTTACCGAATCCGTGTTGCAATAGCTCGCATTCTCTCGCAGTCTGCCGACATAGCGGTACAGATGGATCGTTGCCCCTTCGGTGACGTAAGCTCCTAATACCGCGTTCGTATGTCGCAAACTCGGCACGTGTTCCTCTGCCCGGTACTTCGACGAGATCCAGACAACGTCATCGTTGGCAAACACGAGGTTCTTCACCTCGATACCGGGCGTGGCCAGAAATCCGTACAGTTTTTTGGGTTCCGTGATTAATTTGTTCATAGTCCGATCGTTCCTCTCCGTCAATTTCCCGCACACGGACATACCGCTTCTCTCTTCGGGACTGTGGACCCAGCCAGGATAACCGATCGCCTACCATTTCAATTTCAAAAATGTATTTATGTAGTCGACGAAAATTCCACCTGCGCCTGTTTCTGGATTGTAATGAATTACCTGATACTCGTATACCTCATATATTTCGAGTATCCAATAACCCTTTTCCACGGCCAACCTCACCTCGTCCAATACCCACCTTCCGGTCAGGGCTTGCTCCTCATCCTCGGTATGCCTACATTCTTCACTGGAGGAGCTGAGGACGAATGGTCTACACAGGCAAAACATGAGTTTATTGCTGCATCTGAAGGGGAGGACAGGATGATACAACCATCTGGTGGAACGATCGAATTTGATCAGGCCGTCCACACGGAGGCACGCTTCTTTATCTTTACACGCGTCTCATACGTGAATGAATGAATGACTTACGGGGAACTTGAAATACTTGCATATGTAAGACGAAAGGCTCATGACGTCGACATATTGGTTTGTCTCATTTTGCCGTGCTTTGTAGTATAGATGCATGGCCTCAGTTCGACCCCCGTATAGAGAATCACGGGTACACAATCGACTCTCTTGTACTATGGAATGCGCGAGGAGATCGGATTTCACTATACCTCCATCGCCAAGCACACATTCCCATTAGACCTTAACTTGATATTCCCGCTCGCGTTATTTGCTCCAGAAGCGACATCGTTCGTTCATACCGTTTCGTTAGTGTATCATCATTCATGGTGCTGACGTCACGAAAAGGCTGACATGTGTGCCCGTGAAAATAATAATCAAAGAACTCGTGGACTGTACGGATCTCGGGGCAATAACATCTAAACTGAGGCTGGGTAATTCGGGAAGCTTGTACTTACGACCGATGCGGCCGTGCATTATTTTCACCCCGTCCGTCTGTTCCTTATGCAGTAGCGACATCAAGGCCTTCTTGCTGTACTTGTTATTACAGATGTACCCTCCAGTCGGTATGAGTCTTATACTGTCGGGCTGCAGAAATCGTTTACGTAAGACCTTATTGCTTGCCGATCCGATCGTTTTTGCCTCGATAAATACATTTATATTTCCTATGTGCATGAACTCGCGCCTGAACAATTGCACGAATGTGACGTCATCTTGATAGTGTGATTCCAGAACGCGCATGATGTCGGAATGCTCCGATTTCCAGTTCTCGTACCACGCTTGAAACTCTCGCCTCTCTTCTCCACACATTTCATTCACACAGTAATACGAGACGTCTGGGATGGGACCAAAGTAGTTTAGGTTTTCCTCTGTATTTAAATAGTAAGGGTACCACGATTTGGAGACCGTCAGACCGAATGCCTCGGGTAGCTTACGCAGAAGACACGGGGTAAGGACACGATATAAAGAAACACAGGTTGCTCCATCGTCATGCACACTATCTTTAGACCGTACATGATCAGTTCCGGATTCCGTTTTATTAGGATCGCCCTGTTAAGGATGAAGTGAATGTGAAAAGCCTTGGCGTTGTGTGCTATAGCGACGATCTTATTGGCACAGGAGCGCGGTCCACATAGATATGAAAGCAGGTCCCCGACAGTATCTTCCCAGAACTTGTGCTTTCTCCTACCGCTTCGCACGCAGTCTCCTCCGTTTTCCACGTCCTCGCACTGAGAACAAAACACTTGCACGCAGACGAGATTAGGTACGTGTAACTTAGCCTCGTCCGTGTACCCGGTATTTTGGGTAGTCACAAAATCATAGAATTCGTATTTTACCTAATCACCTTCGGATGGCAATGCGTCCTTCAGGGGTGCCATTTAACACAGGTGATCGAAGCCTTTGTTCTGCTTACAGTTCTGACAGAATTGCTTCTTACATTCGTGCTTTCCGTGCGTCACGCGCCATCCCCACTTCGCGCAACATCGCTTACGTTTACATACAGAACTTTTGTTTGAGGTGCTCTGCTTGTGATTGTCGAAACACGATCGGCTTCTAAAATGTCTATTGCAATCGTCGCAGAGGATTCGAACGTCGGAGAACGCGCGCGGAAAGCTGGCCATGCAGTCGTTACACGTAGGTCAAAGACGTGCGTGACGTCACTTGTACATGCTTTGTTGCAATTTTTACGCACTTACTTTCTAGCCATTGCACCAGTAAGTTTTTATGATCACGTCATTTCGACATCATTGTACAATATATTTAGTCGTTTAACGGAATCTACCTGCCCTTCAAACATGATGTTATCAAAGTACCGACCGTTGTAGACAACTATGTTATACACACGAATTTGTTCCTGGAATCGGACGATTTCGGGGATCGCCGCACCATTAGGCAGATCGATACCGGTCGTCTCGAGTAAGGTTTAGACCACGTGACGTATCTTCCGGCCTTTACGAAAGGCATCGTAATTGGAATCTATATCTACCTTTGCAATCGCTATTCTTAGAGAGCGAGCTAGACAGTTTTCCTCTGCCTTTACCTCCACGATACTTCTCTTGAGTTGCGCCATTACGGAGAGCGATCTGCCCCTGTATACCAAAACGATCGGCACCCGGAACGAATGCACGGTTAGGAATAACGTGTGCAGGACATTTAATCTGGAATTCGACTGCGGCACCATCTCAAAGACCCTCCATATCGCGTCTCCGGGTATTTGATCTTTCCATCTGAAACTGATTCCAATCGGCTTGTCATTTTGATTTTTCTGATTTTGAATTGGTATCCCTTCTATACCACTCTCGTTTACATCGCGTAACACATGCACAAAGAGATCGTTCACACTAGCTAGGAAATGTACTACGGGATCACTATTATCCGAGGGTAGTATTAAGCGCAAGTTAAGCTGCTTTCCTACTGCATTGTACTACCTGTACTGTCTCGTATTTGTGTCAATTACCTTGAATCTGCAAACCATGATTTTTTTATCTTTACAAAAAATGCAAAACTATTTAGGTTTGACACAAAAAAAACACTTATATCACATATCGCAACTGTAGTCAGAATAATCCTTACGGTTCCGCCTATGGAGCCCACTGTTGCTGTCCCTTACAAGCGACCTCCTATTTATTACTGATGGATGCTGACGTCATTCTCTTGTTTGTTTCAGGGTTGCGGCTCGCACGAGATCTTTACTTGAAAAGTCACATAGATCCTTTAGATATTCATTATTTTTACATACTTATTCTTACGTCATACACTAGAACACACTACATGGAACGTAGTTTTTCTTACGGACAGCGCATTCGCAATAGAAAGATGGATGTCGCAAAACGATTCGAAGAGGCTACTTCAAGCACTTCAGTCAATATCAGCTCGTTAGAAATGAATAATTTGTATCCCATTGTCCACGCTATACGAATCAACACTACATTTGGATCTACAGTCTTGCTATCCATAAGAGACTTTGAAGCAAATATAGTTCAGATATTTCCACCGAAGCGATACAGTGATGTCGTTTCCGATGATGATATGAAAAAAATAAATTCTAAAGCGATCTCCCTAAATCTTATATTTACAGGGAGTTTCACGACTTTAGGGTATAACTGCAGGATGTGATTTCCTAGGTCTTCGTGATCAAAAAAGTTCATATAAACATGTGTTCGATTTTGGACGGTTACGGAGTTATGACCGTTTGAAACTCAGAATAGAAGGTAACGATTACTGACAATGGCGACTGCCATTGAGCCACTTGCAAAAGTTGAGCCTCTCAGCAAAATCGCCAGGTCGGAGATGTTGCAGTCGCTGCACGTGGTATGGATACATGTCCTCTACATGCAGTGTTCTCCACACTCTCGTGTGGGGATCATGAAGACGTCTTGCAATTCTTCGCGTACTCGTACGTGGACTGCGGTGTACTATATGAACAATGCCTTTTTCATTGAAGCCTTCATTAACACCACGCTCGGCTGCAATACGAACGCCGGGAAGTCTACCGGTATCTCGCAATGCCTCTTAAACTCCAGTAAACTCTCTCTGGTTTGGTATTCTACGATTCGGAAACCGTTGCAGATATTCAGCTACGGCAAGAACTGCGTTACCATCACAAAACCCGTACACATAAATCATATCTGCATACTCTTCAAATTAAAATGTAAATGGCATCGTGAACGTAACAGACGCGCCGAGATGAGAACTGTTCTGAAAACCAGTAGCCGGCACGCTGTAGGCTTTGCCGCCATACCAACCCACCCCGCCTTTCCCCGCAAGACTTAGGTTCCGCCCAAATTTCGAGATAACGGTAACGCCTTCTCTGTAGCTGGCTAAATATAGCGACCCGGCAGCTGATAGTCGCGGTTCACACGAAGGCGTGTACGGGAACTAAAAAGACGGTAATAACTCGGTAACCGTCCAATATCGGACACATGTTTATATGAACTTTTTTG
>Ga0131853_10020483_pt1 | contig 12008 bp, 10 predicted proteins | sample TergutLab28metaG_FD_92764 | JGI IMG/M metagenome (GOLD analysis project Ga0131853, IMG submission 92764) | Labiotermes labralis P1 segment gut microbial communities from Petit-Saut dam, French Guiana - Lab288 P1 (version 2) (version 2) | ecosystem: Host-associated > Arthropoda: Insects >...
CACTCTCAAGGTCATCAACGCTCTCGCGTGACACATCAGCTGTGCAGGTTGCAGTATTTGGAACCGCAAGAAGCCCCCATTTTTCTCAGGCCATTATCTCCGTAACCGTTCAACTTTGGATATTGGTGTTTTGGGTTATATCGGTATACCTTAACATAAGGAACACTCTTCCGAAGTCTGGCACATTCCTCCTGGGACACCCTGTATATATTAAAAGAAAGAAATAAACAAAACAAAAAAGATACAATTATATATATATATATATATCAAAAAAAGAAATAAACAAAACAAAGAAAGGTATACGTGTGTGTGTGTGTGTGTGTGTATGCGTATGTACACATACATATATATATATCAAATGAAAGAAATAAACACAACAAAAGATACACGTTTGTGTGTGTGTGTATATATATATATACTGTATATTAAATGGAAGAAATAAACGAAACCAACAAAGATACACATGTGTGTGTGTACACACACACACACACACGTATATATGTATATATATATATATATATAAACATATGTCAAAGGAAAGAAGCAAGTTAGAAAAATTCTATTCACGAATTTAAATAATTATGATAATTTCGAAGAAAAAAATGGAGGATGGCGAAATTAAGGCAAATAAAGTCAATGTCGGTCTGCTTGAAGTCTTCAGTAAATAAGGCATATAAATTCAATGTCAGTCTTCAGTAAATAAGCGACTGAACAGTGAAAGTGCGTACATTCTGTCCTCCTTACAGCAATTTCGTTTATCAGGTGGCAGTACCATTTGTCACTCTGCTACCTGTTGCAACCCACAACAACCAATTACGGGATCCCATAAGTTTAGTCCTTTCACCCTAAATTCCAACTAATTAAGAACTTTACCAAAGATCAAAGACGAATAGAGGGTAATGAGGTTTAACGTTTAGCTGCCGTGTGGTCTTAATTTGTGTCACTATTGGAAGGTGAGTAGTTGGTCTTCCTTTAACCTCACTAAAGCAAAAGGTAACTGAACTTTGCCAAGTATACATGCTCATTATTATGTTAATGCAGCGTAAGAACAACGCAGTAAATTATGACGCCAATTTCAAGACTACAATAGACACAGGTTGTTAAATACACTGTAGAAAAACGAAAAAATGTAACTTATTTTGCAGGTACATAAGTTAGAATTTTTTTATCCTGTGGCTCTGCGGCCCAACGCGGACTATGACATCTTCATTCCTGAGGTTTATAGATCACACACAACGACGCACTACGATCGGTAGGGCCCTCCGGGCAACTGATCGGCTAAATGCAGAGATCCATACCTGACAACAAACAACACAAACAAGACACAAACATCCATGACCCCGGCCGGATTCCAACTCAAAATCACAGCAATAATGATGCCTAAGACCCACGTCTTAGACCGCGCTGCCACCGGGATTGGGCAAGATGCACATAGAGCCTCTTAAACATTAACATTTTGGCGCCGGAATTATTTTTTAATTTTAGCACACACTGTATATAGAATGTGAATAATACATGAACCAAATACGTTAGAATTATGAAACAAACTTCATTTTGAAGAGAAAAAAAAGAGATAAACACCATGTTTAAAATATTCGTTATTTATATTTGTTGAATAAATATATAAAAAGCAACTTTGGAGGTTAGCGGTACGGTACGACAACTATAGTTGACGTTAGGCGTCTAAAGGTTAATGACCCAATTGGTAATTACAGATTTTGTCTTAGGGTTGAGCAGACAATTTTTTGCGCGGCAAACCCCCCCCCCCCATGTGTCTAGATCACACATAACGACGCACCACAGTCGGTAGGACACCTCTGGACCAGTGACATGTTCGTCGCAGAGACCTCTACCTGACAAAACACAACAGTCACAACAGACATCCATGCCTCCGGTGGGATTCGAACCCACAATCTCAGCAGTCGAGCAGCCGCAGACCCACGCCTTAGACGGCGCGGCCACTGGGACCGGCTATCAGACACATTGCTTTACGATATTTTTCGCTCATCATTTCCATTGACAAAGAGATAGGAATAGTGTAAAGACAGAAGGATTGAGACTTTTTCTCGTTCCTAGGGCATAAATAAATGGCATGTGATCGTTTGCTAATTACTGGACCTTAAACATGTAAGTCTGTTCTTGACTTTAAAATATATCTGGTAAAATATAAAGTCTAATGTCATGTCAGGTTTTCTTTCAATGACGAAACATTTTCTTTTTGGAAGCCTGACTGCAATCTTTTCGCAGTCCGGAATATGCAGGCAACAGGTTCGTATTTTGAAACGTTAAATTTCTACGTATTTGGACCTCCCGTTCTCACAACAGACAATAGAGCACAACATTTCGGAAACTCTCCGTTTTCGTCTTCTTGTGAATTAAGTGTACCCTCAAGTCAATTTAGCCACCCTAAAACAAACGCATTATCAGTAATCATTCATAAGAAATAATTATGCATATTTTGTATGGTGGTTCATTTGGTTTGTAAAGTAAAAATTAACCTTTAGACGCTTAATGTCAACTATAGTGGTCGTACCGAACCGCTAACCTCTAAAGTTATATTTTATATATTTATTCAACAAATATGGGTACTGAATATTTTAAGCATGGTATATACTCTCCGTTTTTCTTTTCTCTTCAAAATGCAGTTTGTTTCATAATTCTAACATATTTGGTGCCTGTATTATTCACATTTTATATACAGAGTGTGCTAGAATTAAAAAAATAATTCCGGCGCCAAAAGGTTAATATAAAGTGCACACTTCTACAGGCACTTAGGTTATGTACAGGTCGTACGGCGCATAGAGGGAGCAGAGGTATAACACTACTCTTTCTTGACCACAATACTAGAACGGGGTGAAGGATGAGCGTCACGCCCAGACCGCTCTTTACCCCCGAGGAAAGACCCGGTACCCCTTGTTCAGGAGGTTGGGTGGGCCCCAGGGGCGGTCTGGAGAGATGCGGAAAATTTCGCCCCCTTACTGGGATTCGATCCTCGAGTCGTCCACCACGCAACCAGTCGCTATACCGACTAAGCTAATTTACTTTTTGTTTACTTATAATTAACATGAAAAAGGAATATGGTACTTTCCGAAACAATGTGTGGTAATTTGTGTAGCGAAAGGGGAGACAGTTCTGCTGAATATAAGTGTTGAAACATCTGCTGAATATAAGTGTTAAAACATAAGTGTTAAAATACAAGTGTTAAAACCTGTATTAAACTATTTTCAAAAATTCATATGTCTCTAGACTCAATTACAAACAGACAAAATCATACCAGAATAAATGTCATCATCAAAATCATAAGTATAATTATAATTATCCTGCAATACAGAATTATTTATGGTCATCCCCACAATACCGTTAAGTATTATATATTTTTTCATTTGTGTGCTAATTACGAAATTATTTTTGCATGTAGATGGTCTGTTGGCTATTTGAAAAATATCCGGCTTCAAATGAAAAGATACTATTTATTCTTCGAAGAATAAATTTCCTCTAAATCAAGGCTGTAAAGTACACAAGACGTTAGTTGCAACACCACACACAACAGTCCACGTGGATTTTATAGAGAAGTCTAGAGATGAGGGGCGGGAAGGAAAAGAGAATTATTCTGAGAATAACCTCAAACACAAAGGAAACCTGCAAAGGTTTTGGATTGTTAAAGAACGTGGTAAGGACACATACAATTGCACTCATAAAGGAAAGATATGGAAAAAAATAAATCTGTAGTGAATTCTGCTAATTTACCATCCCAGTAATTGTAACGCATACTTAGGAGACTCGGCAAATACTCCATTGATAAGCAGTATCTAGACCACGATTCGTAAACGGGAGCTCTCGAGAACAAAGTAATAGAGTTGTCTAATAAATTTATATTTTTGGTGTCATACTAAGGAACTCATACGGGTCGGGTAGCTCAGTCGGTATAGCGACTGACTACGGGCTGGATGGTCCGGGATAAAATCCCGTTGGGGACGAGATTTTCCGCCTGTCCAGACCGGCCCTGAGGCCCACCCAGCCAACTGTAAACTGGGTACAGGGTCTTTCCCGGGGGTAAAGTGCGGCCGGGGCGTGCTGCTGACCACTCACCCCCTTCTAGTGCCGCGGTCATGGAAGAGTAGAGCTATATCTCTACCCACCCTCTGGCCCACACCGGGCCTGTAACGGGATCACTTTACCTTTACATTTATTAAGGAACTCATAAGCTCAATGCATCCAATTGCTCTTCTAAAATATACGCTCACCCAACCATGTAAATGTAAGAAAAACTTGTGCCTGTTGAACATAGGTACCTTCTTAAGAGAGATGGTGCTGCTAAGGGACAGCACACATTCACGAAGAATTTTATTCAATAAGATAAAGGCAAAGTGATCCCGCTACAGGCCCGGTGTGGCCCAGAGGGTGGGTAGAAGTATAGCTCTAGTCTTCCATGACCGCGGCACTAGAAGGGAGTGAGTGGTCAGCAGCACGCCCCGGCCGCACTTTATCCCCGGGAAAGAACCGGTACCCATTTTACAGGAGGCTGGATGGGCCCCAGGGCCTGTCTGGATGGGCGGAAATTCTCGTCCCCACCAGGATTCGATCCCGGACAGCCCAGCCCGTAGTCAGTCGCAATACCAAATGAGCTACCGGACCCACAGATTTTTATCTAGTACTATTATAAAACTTGAACTGAAACTGTAGTATCTATATTATATCGGCCGCTCAATGTTGCCGCAAATCTTTCAGTATGAATCCCATATCAATCTTGAGGTAGTATTTGAGAGTTACTGTCATTGGTTACACAACACGTTACAACATGATTCAAAATCTATATTCAGGCAGGATCTTTCTGCGCTCTGTTTTGGTGGCGGAGCGCACATCGTAAAACTTAGAGTGGGAGATTTTGAGCTTCCTTCAAAATAATTCCCTGGTTCACGACTTTACCCAAACTTCTGTTGTGTTATAATCATTGACTTGTGAGTGCGACAGCCTGTAGAACAAAGATGATTTATGTGCCAAACAAAATACTTCGAAATTCGTCGTTATTGACCCCGATTTTTTATTTCTGTGTCCACAGGAGAGAGAATTATTTCATAAACTCGATGACACTAATTCGACCAATACATGTACACTACCTTTTTATCAAATTACTTATGAGAACTCAGAGTGGCGAAGACTCGTCACAAAGCTGCGGAAGTCTGAAATCTTGCAACGCATGACTTTAAATGAACTGGATAGGCATATGAGTAGAACGCTGTAGCACATTGGTTAAGGCGCTATGCTACAAATCGGAAGGTCGTTGTTTCGATTCCAGATGGTGTCATTGGAATTTTTTATTGACATAATCCCTCCGATCGCACTATGGCCCTGGGGTCGACTTAGCCTCTAACAGCAACGAGTACCAGGAGTATTTTCCTGGAGGTAAAAAGCGGCCGGTGCGTAAGGCTGATAACCTTACCACAATCCTAGGCCATTTTCACGTAATCTTGGAAGCTTAACTTCCTGGAAACCTCTGGGCACCTCGGGCCTGTAATGAAACTGATTTGGTTGATAGGCATATGGGGCTGCACTTACCATCTCACGTAACATAATGTTCCGCCATTACACAGATAATAGTTTTATGCTACTTAAGTAAGTGACTAATCTTTATGATTAGAATATTTACATACTTACTCCGTTGAGCAGAGTCCATCTTGAGACGTTAAGCAGTCCACAGTTATTCAAGAAATTCCCCGCATTTTATTGAACACGAAGGTTCATTACCGCAGTCACAAGTGCCCGCCACCTGTCCCTATCCTTACTCAGATCAGTCTAGTCCATGCCCCTACATCCCACTTCCTGAAGATCTTAACCCTTATCCTGCTAACGGGGAGAATATGGTGAGGTCATAATAATGCCGGCAAATGACAGATGGGATTTAACTCGGCGTTTAAACTGTTAATATCATCCTCCCATCTACGCCTAGGTCTTCCAAGTGGTCTCTTTCCCTCAGGTTTCCCCACCAAAGCCCTGTATACATCTCTTCTCTCAATACGTGTTACATGCCCCGCCCATCTAATTCTTCTCGATTTCATCACTCGAAAAATATTGGGTGAGATTAGAATCAATAGAAACAAATAAATGTATTCTGTAAACTAAACGCCAACTGTAAAAAAAAAAAATCAGGTAACAGGTGTATATAGCAGCTACTGTGATTTACAGAGGCGGATTCGATTTTAATATTATCTTCAAACCTACGCCACTTCAAAAACATCTAATTATTTAATAACGAGGGATCTATTTAAAAATAATAACAGGGTGTTCCCAGAAATTTTGTAGGATATTTTTTTTCGATATAGGCTACAAACTTTTCTAACTTTAAATTCCTTAAGAAATGGCGTAAAAGAAATCTATTCTGAGTGAATTAACGTTACGGAGCAAACAGCTTAAAATAATTCTTCTATGCAAATATATTAAAATTGACAGGATACTTTTGGAAGGCTTTATTGTGACGTCATTCCTATAGCAAAGAGAAAAGTCGGAATGTGCCTATTCTTAGTGCAATGTCAATAAACAATACACTCCCTTCTTCGAACAGAAGGCATGTTAACTAGTAGTCTTCACAACGTCGATAGCAAACAAGGATGCGTAATGTAATGGATGTTTTAAATCTTGTCTCCGTGCTCATAGGGTTGTCAGTTACTTCGACTTTCAATATCCTCGTCTAAGGCGCCAGTAACTATCCGTCCATCACACAGAAAACCCAATTGTATCATGATATAAACGGTCTAGGAATAACAATTTATTTTGCCTTTTAAATTGTAAATTCCAGTGTTGCTAACTTTAGCACAGCAATTCTTTTCCCGTCGGGTGTTTGCAATATACGTTACATGAGTATAAGCCTGTCCGACACTAGTCTGGTGTAAAATATTGCGTGGAGTTGTTTTTGTTTTTTTGGCTTCTCCCCCACCCACCCCCGGACAGCATTCAAGAAGACGTTCTACAGAATGTAGTTACGTTACAAGGCTTGGCGGCTTGTTCAATACTAACTAATAACACTGCACGACTATTAATGCAAATATTTAAATAGTACACGCTTTCAGTTTCAGGGTTGTGTCACTCACGTTGAGGGAGGAACATAGGCTGCGGTTTTAATATATTCCATATATTTCATATATTTAAAAAAGGTAAATGTAAAGTGATCCCGTTACAGGCCAGGTGTGGCCCAGAGTGTGGCTAGAGATATAGCTTTACTCTTCCATGACCGCGGCACTAGAAGGGGGTGAGTGGTCAGCAGCACGCTCCGGCCGCACTTTAACCCCGGGAAAGACCCGGTACCCAATTTACAGGAGGCTAGGCGGGCCCCAGGGCCGGTCTGAACGGGCGGAAAATCTCGTCCCCACTGGGATTCGATCCTGGACCGCCTAGCCAGCAGTCAGTCGCTATACCGACTGAGCTACTGGGCCTACAACAAATATTCATACTATGTAACACACCAACAAATTCAGATCATTAAAACATGTGTTATCAAATATTAATATTCAGCGACATGTTTCTGTAGTTTCTGCGACCAATCAACACGGTGTCATACCGGAATACATAAAACATACAAATAAAAAGGACAAAATGTATAATTAAAACAGCCCGATGATACGGTCAATATTTTAAGCGCCTCTTCCTGTTTTAAGCGATCTGCTATGCGGTTCACATCTTGACTTAACTAGCAGAGTGTGTATCAGCTGCATACAGCTAAGAAGCAACATAAAAACACCCAAATTTATCTGTTTTTAATGATCAATGAATGTGTTATTTTACGACCAAAACGACCGCTTAAGATAATAAACATAATGTCGAGTTGTTTCAATTATAAATTTTGTGCGTTTATTGGCACATTTCTTGTACTCCCTTATGGCACCGTGATGACGGTCGCAAAATTGGCCGGAATAAGTCGGTGTATGTTAACGTGGGATAAAATACATTTATCGATATACATTTAGTTGGTTTGCTACGTTTTGTACATAGGATGACGGTGTTCGAGAATAGGGTGCTAAGGAAGATATTTGGGCCTAACAGGGACGAAGTAACAATGAGATTAGAGAAGAAAACAAAACGAGAAAATTTATAGATTGCAATCATCAATAAATTTTTCGGGTATTCAAGTCAAGATAAATAACATGGGCGGAACATGTGGCACGAATAGGGGTTAGGAGAGGTGCATACAGGGATTTGGTGACCAGACCCGAGGGAAGAAGTACACTTGGGAAACTTAGGCGTATACGGAAGTATAAAATTAAAATGGATCATTAAGAAGTGGTGCGGGGCGTCATGGCCTGAATTTCTATATCTCAGGATAGGTGAAGTTGGTAGGCAATTGTGAACGTGGTAACAATTCTTAGGGTTCCATAAAAAGCGGGAAATTTATTGACTAGTTGAGGAACTGCTAGCTTCTCAGGAAGGATTATGATCCATGGAGTTTTTTTTAATTAGTTCCCATTTTATGGTTTTCGTCTGTACTCTTGTCGTTAGCCTACATGACAAGAGTCCTACTTCAGAAATTAAAGAGAGCTTGCATAACCAAATATTGCGTCCTATATATGGAACCCGCATCTTCATTACCCTTTTGACAACATCCTTAATCTCTCCAACTAGATGAATTTTTATTTTATCTATCTCAGTAATTAACCAACATGATGCACAAAATTTTTGTTTTACAATAAGTTTGTTCCATGCCTCTACATGTTTCCAGCACATGTGCTCCTCATCAGGAGGTCAAAATTGTATTATACAGCCTCTGGTATCATCACACATATAGGTGGCCGTCTCGTGCACAGGTTTGCACTTTACAATAAGTTTATTTCATGCCTCTACACCTATAGGTGTGATGATACCAGAGGCTGTGTAATGCAATTTTGACCTCCTGATGATGAGCACATATGCTCGAAACATGTAGAGGCATGAAATAAACTTATTGCAAAACAAATATTTTGTGCATCAAGTTGGTTAATTACTGAGATAAATATAATGAGATGCACGGTCAGCAAAACGTCAAAGAAATAGATGAACCCATTTATCATCATCCGATCTTTTCCTACATTATTCATTTAATTGACTATTTTGACAAATGTAAGTTTAGTAAGCACAAATTAATGCGCTCCCTGATGATGATGTAACTGTAACACCGAAACATTTCGGAGCACTTTTAATGTAAATTTTAATATCGTTTTTAAGACAACTCACTAGTGCATCAGTTGGTGAATAAATAAAACTTTGATAATATCAAGACGCACGGTACGAATGTGAAAATTAATCAATAATATTATCATCTACGCCAAAAATGGTCAGGGCGTTTCATGTTTCCTCACCACCAGTCCAAAAATGGAAATTATTTTAATTTTAGCTGGAAATGAAACACGTCTTCTTCTTCTTCTTCTTCTTCTTCTTCTTCTTCTTATTATTATTATTATTATTCAATGGTCGTTACTTTCCTGCCAAGATTAAGACAATTACCGTTTCTGTGGCACCAGAGATTTCGTGACTAACTTCTCAAAGGATTCATATAATAAAACCAACTAGACGCACTAATTTCTCAAATTTATTTTTGGAATAAAATTTTACATGTGTCGGACAATTCCTCTGTCCATCTTCAGGAGATTTTCACTGTACACACAGCAATGGTATATGTCATAGAGGTTTGCTGACAGCTTGCGAGCTGTCAGCAAACCGAAGGTTTTCCTCTAGGCAGTTAGCCCTACCTTCAAACAAAAAGGAGAATTTAACTCGAAATAACCCTGACCCACTGTCTTTAAAAATATGCCACTGGCCTTATAGTCCTTATTGGTCATAAAAATGTCATAAGGCAATTTTATACAGTTAATGACGACGTGTATTTTAAGTGGAAACCTGTAATGTACCTGTTAATCGTGTGTTATTATACGCGAATAATTACAAATTTATTACATTCTGATTTTCAAAATATGTCTTGCAGTCCTCCCCCCCCCCCACCATCATTACAAGCTATTTCAAGTATGGGAAAAAACTGAAGAGGAATTTCCTTTCTTTCTAGCTTCATTCTCAAACTTCAAACATTAATTGTTCTTTGTGCAATAATACTAACTGCCACATGACCATTCTATAACATCGCGACATCAAGCCCTCATTTTTTATCCTGTGGCGCTATGGCCCAACGAGGGCCATGGCCTCCTCCTTCTTGAGGTTTCTAGATCACACACAACGACGCACCACAATCAGTAGTATCCTCTATCCTCTGGACGTATGATCAGCGCGTCGAAGAGACCTCTACCTGACAACAGCACACAAATTTCACAACAGACATTCACGCCACCGGTGGGATTCGAACCCACAATCTCAGCAGGCGAGCGGCCGTAGACTTACGCCTTAGACCGCGCAGCTGCTGGGACTGGCATCAAGCCCTTCATTTACTGAACATAATTTCCTACTTCTCTTTCACCATCCTAATCAACTCCATAACATCTCTCATGTTATCTCTATACCTGTCGTCTTGATCTTCGTCATTTCTTCTACTGTGCTGTCCATCATTTTGACTGCAACTAATTTTTCCCTACACCATCCTACTCATTTCAAATCAGTATCTGACTTTACTCTCGGGCACCATGCCTCAACTCTCACGTCCCTACGATGGGTTGTATTGATCGATTATTTTTGCCGTATGACGTCATTTCCGCTCTGCTGATCACGCTCTGACAGGCTCCTTGCTAGGATTCGGGCATTATACAGGAAGGAATCAGCAGTTACTTGAGAATGGTACGTGGCGTCTGGGAGAGTTATCTGCTGATCCTAACAGTATGCCTGTCATTTGTGTTTCTTGGTGTGAAGGGAGAATATGTGATACACTTGAGAAAATTATGCCTTTGAAGTAAGAATTGAATACATAAAACACACAGACGAATTTATTAAATGAGTTCGAACCAACTGTCACTTGAAAGGTAGACTGTTTACTACAGAAATATAATTTTAAATAGAAAAATTTGAACATATCTTTCTTTAAACACTTATGGAGTATGAAGATTTGATAATTTACTAACTCCCATATTTTAAGAGCCGAATAAAAAATAAAACTGTGGTTTATAACTTGTTTTCATATGAAACAAAACACAGTACAGTGAATTGCGCTAAAACTGACAAAGATAACCTCATGTTTTACTTGCACCCACGAAAAAAATGATCCTAACAAGCTGTGTGAGCATTTCCAACTAGTTAACATCTCGGTAAATTTTAAGTGCCTGGCACTAATTATACAAGAATCATTGAATTAAAACTTATTCATATAATTCTGTCACTAAACCCGACAGTTAGGCTGTGCTACATTTTATACCAAAACAACCAGTTACTATTGCTTGTCAGATAAAATTATGGGCAGATATGAATAAGCTAAATGATATTTATAAATTATAAATTTCACGCAGCGATATGTGATTGGCCTGGGAAAGTAAATCTGGTAAGAAAAATAGTAAGTTAGTAGAGAATATTAACAGGGACCTCTTATGGAAAAAGGGCACTTCAAAGGCAGAAGGAGAACTGAGTTTTGTGGAAGTGTCTCAATATAGAAAACAAATTTTAGTTTTAAAATTATGCTCCCCGTTGTGTTGAACTGTAAAAAAGTAGACAAAGAGCCATAGAAACTAACTTTATACAGTATCAATACAGTCACATGTTTCGATCCTACAGCTTTATCGTCAGGCTGACATATAGAAAGTATTAAATATATATATATATATATATATATATATATATATATAAGTATGTAAAGACGGGACTTGACATTAGCATTATTGTACGAGGTGTGGCAATAAAGAAACCGGATTCATGCTCTAACCCTTTATTGAAAAAAAAATCAGACAATCGAAATGTTCTACATTAGCACTCAGCATTATTCCGACGGAGCGCAGACACACGATCCGCTTCTAACAATGGTCACGGCCAGACTAACCGATGCGTGTGAATGAACCTTTGTGTGACGGTAGAGGGAAGTCCACGGGTCAATGCCCTACCCTCCTCTTCGTCATCGA
>Ga0131853_10020484_pt1 | contig 12008 bp, 8 predicted proteins | sample TergutLab28metaG_FD_92764 | JGI IMG/M metagenome (GOLD analysis project Ga0131853, IMG submission 92764) | Labiotermes labralis P1 segment gut microbial communities from Petit-Saut dam, French Guiana - Lab288 P1 (version 2) (version 2) | ecosystem: Host-associated > Arthropoda: Insects >...
CGGTCATAACTCCGTAACCGTCCAAAATCGGACACATGTTTATATGAACGTTTTTGATCACAAAGGCCTAGGAAATCACCTCCTGCAGTTATGCCCTAAAGTCGTGAAACACCCTGTATATACTCATTGATGAGTTTTTTTATTGGAAGTCAGGATAAATTTCTGACTAACTCTTCAGTACACAGTATAAATACAAGAAATAAACACCATCTACATAGACCTATTGCTATCCTGTCTTGTTTTCAAAAAGGCGCATCCTACTCTGGGATGAGAATTTTTAACAACCTACCACGAAGTATTACACGCCTTAGGAATGAAAAGCCACAGTTTAAAGTAGCCCTAACATTTTTTTATATGCATACTCCATTTATTCTGTGGATGATTTTTTGCATATACAGGCGATATGTATTACTGACTTATATGAGTGTGTAAATTCTTACGCTGTAATAATTTTATATGTTTTGTATGCTTTTGACGTGTTCCACATCCTATTTTCTGGTGACAGCCTCAGGGATCTATGGAATGTGTATATGTATGTATACACACAACACAACTTTATTTACCAAAATGCTAAATTTGTTTGTTACATAGTGGATATAAGGGGCTGGGATGGTGTATTCAATGTAGAGACCTGGCTGTGGGCTGACTGACAAAGAAATTGTAGTTAAGATTTACAGCTGAGGCATGATGTGCATCATGTGCACAAAATATTCTGACCAACAATGGGGCCCAACAAGCCTCCTACTTAGTAGGCTGCACAGACAATGTTCCCAGTGCAAAAGTAAGGCATGAAGCAGACCAATCACCTATATTTAGTGCCAAGGTTATGAATTGTTGGAGCTATGCCTCCACAACCTCACATACCTTCATGGCATGGAGAGGGACAAAATTTACCTTTATGTTTTCTGTGTATATAATGGTATCATGAAAACAATCTACGTATTTTTGAAAGGCTAATACTAGGGAAGATATTTGGTCCTGCCAATATTGACAATACACGGAGAATATGAAACAACATGGAAATTGATAAATTAATAGAAGGTGCAGATATAGTGAGATTCATCAAGGCACAAAGAAACAAATGGCTGGGGCATATTCAAAGAATGGACCAAGCAAGACCAACTAGGAAACTACTAGATTGGAAATCTATGGGAAACAGACCAGTAGAAAGACCAAGACAACAATGGCAACAGGATGTTATGGGAGATCTAAAGAAGCTGAAAGTTAAAAACTGGAAGGAAACAGCTAGGAATAGAAGAACTTGGAAAGACTTGGCGGAGAAGGCGAAAACCCACAAAGGGTTATAGTGCCAAATGATGATGATGATGATGATGGTATCAAGCAGTACAGGGTGGGATACATCAATCTTAGGATATAGGTGTACAGTGTTTAAGTGAAGACTTGAGTTTAATGTTGTAATTTAGTGTGAGGCCAACTAAAGTAACTAACAGAGCCACTTTCAGTCATGCACCCCAGCTGTAGTACCCAAAATGCCTGCTTAATGGCACAACTGCACTTACATATATCCCATCTGAGAACAGATGTAATTTGCAGATGATCCACTATCCCAGTGGGTAACACAGGCTGGCTGCCAGGTCTGTTCCTCAGGATGAAACACTTCTAGCTTCCCTCGACCCAGATCTCCCATCCGCTCATTGAGACGCACTATAAATGAAATAAATATTCAAATAAAATAAATCAAGTGACACATCAGTTGCAGGTTCTTTTCTGATTAGACTGAAGAGGAAAAATAAAAGTGGTCATGATTGTGATTTGATTTAATTAACAGTTGTAGAACAAAAGACCAACTTGATGTCACTTGCTATTTTATTTCACTTCTTATGCGCTCAACATGTTTCGGACATTAATATATCCATCATCAGGAACTTGCGATTTTTTCTGATGAATTACCACTTTGGTCATATTGTTCTTGGTTCGATGTGTGTTGGAGTTTCGGTGTGGTCGGGTTGGAGTGGTATCCGTGTTGCAGGCTGAAGCCTGCAACATGGATACACAACCACAGTATGCACTGTACAGTTTAACCCTTTAAAGACGAAGCACAGACTGCTTTATTTAAAGACCCAGTTCATACCACGCAGTAAACACTTTTCATCTCGGTTATAAAAACCAATCAGTTTATGCTGTAAGTGGCACAAGTTGTTGTTTTTTCTCAAATAAATAGAGAACGCATAAACACAGTTTGAGTAGAGTGTACAATTGCTGAATGTTAAACTTGTGGGTGCATCACATAACCTGTAGGCTTTAAAAGGTTAATGCAGTCATTCAGGTGCATCAGCCCTACTGGCACATGCCTGTTGCACAGCCGCACAAACATACGGTTTATAATACAGCACAAAACATCTACTTCACCCCCAACACAGACATTGTCTGTGATTCTTATGTTTAGTGGACCATGCATCATCTTGATAGTTGAATAAAGATAGATCAACTTGATGTCACGTGCTTTATTATTTCATTATTTAATGCTCAACATGTTTCGAATGTTAGTACATCCATCCTCAGGAGCCTGTGACTTATTTGTTGAGTTATTTCATGGGTTGTATTGCTCTGGTTCGATGTGTGTTGGTGTTACGGTGTGGTTTGGCTGGGGTGGTGTGGTATCCTTGTGCAGGCTGAAGCACCCCACCCCAGCTGAACCACACCGTAACACCAAAACACATCGAACCAGAGCAATATAACCCATGAAATAACTCAACAAATAAGTCGCAAGCTCCTGAGGATGGATGTATTAACATCCGAAACATGTTGAGCATTAAATAATGAAATAATAAAGCGAGTGATATCAAGTTGGTCTATTTTTATTCAATTGTCTGTGATATTTATACAGGAGTTACTGATGACATAAGTCTGTGCGGTTAACACAGTCCACGCAAGTGGGTCTGAATACTGCCTTCCAGTAGACAATCGGCTAGTGTCGGAAGATGGCATGCACCACATCCCAGTTAAATGGCATATCTTATTTAATATTACATACCTTTTTGATATAATGTGAGCATAATTAAATGATCTATCTATGTTTACAGATTAAATAAACCTAATGGGCTCCATGTCATGGAACTGAGATACAGCAATTACATTATTTAACTGCATGTCCTTAACTTACAACCAAAAGTTATTTGAAGAAGAAGCTTAAATGGTTTTGTCCATGTTTCTTATACTGTAGATAAACACATTGAGTTCTGAAATATTCAAACATGCTGTCAAAATAATGCAGCTAGCGGTGTGGTTGCAGCTTATGTATCACCAGTCACCAACATATCACAGTACACATTACCTACAGTCTGGCCAGTTTTTCTTTTTCTGCAAGAATTATGAAAACAATCTTGAATGGTGAGATGAGAATGTAGGAGGAGAATCAGTCATACCATGTTTGTGGACACTAGACACGCAATTGAATGGAAGAATGCAAAAGTTTTTGGCTGCTTCATAACACTTGTAATGAAAGAGCTGCAATATATGTTACTAGCCCACAAATACATGGAAAAGTCTAGTGTAGCAAAGCAATTTACAGCAAAGCCGTTCACCCTGACTCTATAAACTGACCTGCTAATACATGGAAAAGTCTTGTGCAGCAAAGCAATATACAGCAAAGCCGTTCATCCTGACCCTATAAACTGACCTGCTAATACATGGCAAAGTCTCGTGCAGCAAAGCAACTTATACCAAAGCCATTCAACCTGCTCCTATGGACTGATCCATAAATACAAGGAAAAGTCTAGTGTATGTAAGCAATTTACAGAAAAGCTGTTCATCCTGACCCTAAAAACTGACCCATAAATACATGGAAAAGTCTGGTGTAGTGAAGCAACATAGGGCAATTCCATTCATCCTGGCCCTGTGGACTGACTCATAAATACGTGGAAAATTCCAGTGTAGCAAAGAGACTTGAAACAATTCAATGAAATTTTCTCAGGCATAGAGCTGCATCAGGATGTGAAAAACTTCACATTGAATCCTGTGGCTGCGATAACTTCATGACTTATAACTTACAGCAATTCTGTTCATCCTGGCCCCATGGACAGTCTTCAACTCCGTCACACATATGCTTTCGAGCTATGCAGCGCTTCTCTCCGCAGTAGATCATGCCTGCAAGGAAACATTTGTTACACGTTTGTCGAGGTTCACATTAAATGGGGGACCAAATGGAATGTACACAATACAAAATGTTAAATGAAGCATTTTGAAAAGGAGTTCAGCATTCTTTGTTCCTTTCTACAGGTGAAGATGTCTGTGTATGAGGGGGTGCTGATAAGTCCTAAGCCCGACCAGGAAGGAAACAAGCTGCAGCGTACAAACTGGGGATTTATTCAACATACTCCCCACGAAGCACAATAGACTTCTTAGCCTGTTGCTCTAACTTTTGCAAGCCACTAAAAAAAAAAAAATCAGAAAGTTGTCCGTCCAACCAGGTCTCCGCGGCAGCAGGACGAAAAATGGCGAACTTTCAATTGTTTTTTTCAGTCCAGGGAACAGATGGTAGTCCGACGGGGCCAGATCCGGAGAATAGCGTGGGTGGTCAAGACACTGGAAGTCCAGGTAGGCCAGTTTCTGGGTTGCAAGTGCCCAGTGAGCCGGGGCATTGTCGGGCGAGAACAAGACCGCCTTGGTGAATTTACCGCGGCGCTTTTCCTTCAAAATGTCTTTCAGTTGCACCAGCAGAGATGGGTAATACTCCACGTCGATAGTTTGGCTCTGTGGAAGATAATCAATTAGGAGGATGCCGTCTTGATCTAAAAAAATCGAGGCGAGAAATTTTCCAGCTGATTTTTGCAGTCGGATTTTTTTTGGGGGCCGGGTGAGCCGCTATGCCGCCACTCCATTGATTGTTGCTTTGTCTCCGGGTCATAGTGATATAATAACCAGGTTTCGTCCATGGTCACCAATCGCGACAGGAAACCATTTGGATCGCGCCGAAAAAATTCCAAATGTTGCTCAGACAACTGGCACCGTTGACGTTTTTGATCCGCGTTCAGGCATTTCGGGACATTTCGCGGAGAGCTTCCGCATGTCCAAATCTTCATGAATGGTGGATCCAACCCGCTCACGTGAGATGCCCAGGTGCTCAGCTATTCATTTAGCCGAATTCTGACGGTCTTCCAAGATTACCTCGTGAATTTGATCAGTAATCTCCGGGGTGGTCACTGTTTTGGGTCGTCCAGGACGAGGCGCATCACAGGTGAAAAAATCACCACTTTTAAACTGGGCCACCCAGGTTTGGCGGTGGCATACGATTGTGGATGTTCCCCTAACGTTTCTTTCAGAATGGCGTGAATTTCCTTCCCCGCCTTGCCTTGCAGGAGAAAAAAAATAATTGATGACAGTTCGCGTCTCCATGTTGTTGAAATCGCGCGCGTCACCTGAAATGCTTGCTTTCAACCTCTGTAATAAGAAAAGACTTGCAATTCGGCACATGAACAGACCCCTCTTTCCAACGACACTATCGATTCCGTCCTACGACATTGGGAAGTAGATCGGGCTAAGGACTTATCAGCAGCCACTCATATAATCAACGAAGGTATAGCTCCACTCATTCTGAACTTTGGCACCAGATGGAGGTGGGGGTCAGTCTTACGCTTTGTCTGCTTTACCTCCAGATAAACAGTCCCTGATAGCCACTGAACAAAGGCTGGGTGGGCCTCAGAGCCAATCTGTATGTTTTGGAAAATAAAAATTTCTTGCCCATTTCAGGAATCAAATTATGATTCATTGGTTATTCTTTATATTGGAATGCCTCGTGGGATTCATGGCAGGTTATGGCCACTCATACTTAGCAATAATATTTTGCCCACAACTGGTTTCAGTAATCCCTGGTGTTTTTAATTTTGTTTGTTATTTACAACCTGCAGAGGGTGTCCTTCAGTCTTATTGACTGTCAATGTACGAGTATAACGTCTTTGTGTGTCTGCTCTATGAATGGAGCTGTGATAGCTGAGTTACTGAAATGGCTAAGCTACAGGATGGATGACAGAGGAAATGTGGCTCAATTCTGGAAAGGGAAAGACATTTCACTTCTCTAGTGTATCCAGATTGACTCTGAGGCCCAACCAGCCTCTCATTCAATGTGTAGCAGGAATTCTTTCCCTGGGGTAAAGCAGCTGGGGCATTAAGCTGAACTCTTACCTCCACCTAATCCCAAGTTAAAAATGAGGATATTTATAACCCCACTCCCCCACATGCCTTCATGGTGTGTGTAGGGACAACTTCACCTTACCTTACATTCTCTGATTTCCAAGTACATGTGCCAAAAGCCTATGTAAATGGTAGGTCATAACAGTCACAGTATAGGTTTAGAGGCCAATCCATGAGCAGCAGCAGCAGTAGGCCACTTGTATACCCACACAAAGCGTCAAAGACTGATGTCTTGTAATTTCAGTCCACAGCATTTAATAACGTTAGGTCGCAGTATGTATAACTAAATTACACATGGAATCAGTTCTAAAGGGTCATAAATTTAATATAATATCGCTGCTTGTTTTTGGTTCTTTGCCAGTCATCCAAGGGTGAACAATATTTTTGAAAGTGTTAGTGAGAGATAACACAAAATGTAAAATTGTTATGCATATTTGTATATTTTCTGTTATTTGTTGCTGGTGGACCGTGTGAATCCTGATCCTTGGTGCATGAACAGAAGTGGTTAAACTGCCACAGTTATAGGGAGCTTGAGAACAGTTTCATCAAATGTGATTTGGCACCTAGTGCAATTTTCACTGGGGGATGACAAGAGAGCCATTTCCTGAAATGTTCTGTTCCAACCACCATTTTATTATGCATCAAACGGGATGTACAAGAATGAGAAACAAACTGAAACATGTTTTTCACTGTGAATTTTTTTGGTTCAGAGCTCTAAATCTTACTACATCGTTCATTCATAGAACGGCATTTATATGTCTTTTTAAAGTAAGTTGAGACTAAAACTTTTTGTTAATTTTCTCAAAGCCGCTCATTCAACTTACAAGACAAATTTAATAGTTTCTGAAGCTCTGACATTCCTACATGTGTGCTATTAAGATTCCACCTTCTGGGATGTGATGCCATGTATTCAAGTACTAGAAATTTAGAACAGCATGCAGGGTTGTCACTAGCCTGTAAATGGAGGCAGTAAGATCCTCTAAAACAATGGTACCAATACACCAAACTATATGGTCTCATTGCACAGATCTCAGTCTTCTTCATTACCACAGTAACAACCTCAAATATTGCATGTGGCTTCTTCAAAATCTTCGTCATCAATGAAATGAAAGAACTTTTATAAAGGATGAAATTTTCTCTCAGTAAAGGGCTCCAAAGACAAACACATGCAGTGGCGTACCGAGGGGGGGGTTGGGGGTTCGAACCCCCCCCCCCCCGAAATTCCGAGGCTCTCCAAAATCGTGCCAAACTCAACCTGATTATGAAAACTGTTAAAAATTGCTGAATTTAGGATGCCAACACCCCAAGATGTTGGGAAAAAAGGCAGTAAAATTCTGAAACTACCTAGGTTCAATTGTTTTACATTAGCAATGGCAAATAAATTGGTTGTCATCATAAATAGTCTTAAAGTACCCAAAATTAGGAAAATTTTACCATATGAAATAAAATTCCTTGTATCAAATTACAGCTGCCTTCAGAACCCCTGACTAGGGGGCTACCACCCCCAGATCCCCATTCTGTCCTCTGTCCTCATCTGAATTTGTTGAACCCCCCCCCAAACAAAATTCCTGGGTACGCCACTGCACACTTCACTGTTTTACTCTTGGAAAACCAGCAGCCGTTTTCAGGTTGTCAATTCTTGCAGTAAGAGAAATGCTAGCAGTTTGTATTGTTTCTTCTTCCTACACAGTGCCACAGTCTACAAGAATGGAATCTTCTTTGGGTTGTTACTGAAACAATTCTCAGTTAACCCCTTAAAACCCCGAGTTCAATCCTATCTGCCATTTTCTGGCATTATTAGGAGCTCACCATATTCTCCACGTTGGCAGGGTAAGGGTTAAATTATTAGTCCACTCATCATTTATTATTTCTACCTTAACATAACACATAATATTAATGCTTCTTTTTCATCACTACTTTTATTCTTGAATCTAGCAAGGACAGAAGAACACATTAATCATATTGCCGTCTTACCTTTAGCACACTGCTCACAGTTCAGCTCATCTGATTGGTCCTCACAGTCCAAATGCCCATCACACCGCCATCTAGCAGGGATGCAGCGTCGAGAATCACACTGGAAACCTCTTGCACAAACTAAACCAGAATAATGGTTAAAGTATCCACAAGTGAGAAATGGCAAGCATGTTACAAATAACAGCACTCACTTGTAATTACATAAAATCTTTTTGGAGTTCTGCTGTGCTGCTATATATATATATCTATATACACAATAAAAAAAAATATGGCAAGAGAGGTACCATTTTAAATCCTTTGAGCATTTCTGAAAGGGTGACTCAGTTTTAACTGTATGTTAACTAATGTATATGAAAGATATAAGTGTTATTGCAAGAATTAAAGTTCTCACAGTGGTACTGATGAGGATTCTGGTCTTGTGTGATATGATGCTGTGTGTTTGGGTTTGGCAGATGCTGATGTTTCAAAGGAACATATCCTTCATCATCTGGATGTTAGTTTGCTTTATCCTTGAACAAGAAGACATTACATGCCTTCAAAATGTGAGGAATCACTCACATAATGACACAGCAGCACATCCCAGAAGACCTGAATCCCCATAAATGTAAATGTTATCAATGAATGCAACAGTCCTGGAAGGGAGAAGTGAAGTGAAAACACCCAACATATGTGTTCTGCTGGAATACAAAATCAACATTTGGAAATTCAGCACTAATGGGACTCACTGATGCTGATGACTGCCGCTGCAATTTGTTGCTGTATTTCTTTAATTGTGTGTAAAAAACAATCCCATTACAGGCCTGGACAGGTCCTGAGGATTCCAGGAGTTTGAGGTCCCCATATCTCAAGACAGTCGGCACATGAAAGTTGTCAGCCCTACACACTGGCAGCCTTCACCCTCTAGGAAATATTCCTGGTAGTCATTTCTGTTAGAGGCTGAGTCGACCCCCGGGCTATGTTGCGGCCGGAAGGATTATGTCAATGAAAAATTCCAAAGACACCATCGGGAATTGAACCCGCGACCTTCCGACTTGTAGCGCAGTGCCTCAACCAACTGCGTCACCGCGTGCCCCGAAATGTGTGTAGGTTAAGAAGTAAATAAGTTGCTATAAACATTATCTTTCAGAAACTTCCACACAGAGAAATCATACTGACATAGAAAAAGTGTGAGTGATTAAAATTTTGACACAATACTGATTTGATTCAGGTGTGTGCTTGTTGCAGCCTGTGTATGATCGACAAATTTACTAAGCGAAATCACTTCTGCATTTTCCTAAACCAAATGAAGTCACTGAAGAAAAAGGTAGAACGTTCTTTCAAAACGTATGAAACTTCAGGAACTAATTTCTGGATGCTGCTGCAATACAGAAATGTTGTCCAAAACCATGCTGGCGGTAAATGATGCCATTGGGCAGAATAAGCTGACGAGAACACCAAGCCATCATAAATGTAAACATTACGCAGGCTACCACGTGAAATGACAAATCGATAGTAATCAGCTCGAATCGTAAATCGAAAGGCAGCGATGTGAACAGACCGATTCTCTGTCAGTGTCGCCAACATCGGAATGCAACGACAACGGTAAGTGCTCGCCCGGTTTCTTTTTCGTAGGGAGATAATTGCCTGATCTATAGTCGTATACATTCGGGGCCTCTCTGAGTAAATCACTGTGTACGTTTCCTGCAACCTCTTAACAATAACCTTCATAAAATAAGAGGTGTGGATACGTTGGCAAATGATGCGTGTTCCACAAATTGCTACTAGGGATTTTATTGAATCATGGAAGGCAACCTTCTCTATGCCACATATAACGAAATTGTTTGTTGTGAAATTCGAAAAGATGGTGGACAAGGAAGACACTTTCAAAGGTATGTAGATGGCATTACAAGAAAATTAGATAACACACTGTATAGTGAGAACTATAATACTACTACATCAACTTGGGCTAAAGTTGAACATGGTGTCCCTCCGGGTTTGGTTTTGGGAACTTTGCTTTTCCTCGTTTCTATAAATGACTTAAATAAGTTTGTAAGAGATAAATAGGTTCCTATTCTACTGGCAGATGACACTAGCATCTTATTGTTCCAGTTAAATCCTACTGACTTTAACAGCAATATCGACGCTGTATTTAAAATTTCAAGTGATTTGTTTAAACAAAATTACTCTCCTTAAATTTTACCAAAACCCACCTTACTAATTTCAGAACTAAAAAGATAAGCAAATTAAAAAATATATTAATTGTGATAGTAAATCTGTTCCTACTAATACATATACAAAATGTGGTTAACTGTTGATTGTTCACTAAAATGGTTAAACCATGTAGATTCGCTGACAAAAAATAAGCACTATATGTTACTTAATTCGAAATATTAAACCACATTTGCCTATTTGTATTCTGAAGATCATTTATCATTCCGTTTTTCACTCAATTATGTCTTATGGTATAATATTGTGGGGGAACTCATCACATAGTTCTGTAATTTTTAAAATGCAGGAAAGGATAATTAGGATAATAAATCTATTCCTACTATTACTTGTACAAAATGTCGTGGATTAACCCTTTAAACGCCGAGTTAAATCCCATCTGCCATCTGCTGGCATTATTAGGAGCTCACCTTATTCTCCACGTTAGCAGGATAAGGGTTAACTGTTGATTGTTCACTAACATGGTTAAACCATGTAGATTCGCTGACAAAAGAAATAAGCACTACATGTTACTTAATTCGAAATATTAAACCGTATTTGCCTGTTTCTACTCTGAAGATCATTTATCATTCCGTTTTTCACTCAGTTATATCTTATGGTATAATATTGTGGGGAACTCATCACATAATTCTGTAAATTTTAAAATGCAGAAAAGGATAATTAGGATAATAATGAGATGTGAGTATAGGGTGTTTTGCAGATAATTATACAAGGAATTAAGAATATTACTACTCTCATCACAGTATATATAGGGTGTCTTGCAGATAATTATACAAGGAATTAAGAATATTACTACTCTCATCACAGTATATATAGGGTGTCTTGCAGATAATTATACAAGGAATTAAGAATATTACTACTCTCATCACAGTATATATTCTCATGATTAATTTTCATTGTTAATATTGTGAATTATTTTGTTTTAAATAATGTATATCATAACAATAATACCAGACAAAGAAATGATTGACACTGGCCTCAGGTAACTCCGGTCATGTATCGGAAGGGAGTTTATTATTCAGGCATCAAAATCTTTAACGATCTTCCCAAGGCCTTTAAGGATATCTGCAGTAAGCCTAGTGAGTTTCAAATTGCTCCAAAGCACCGTCTGCATTGAGACTCATTGTATAGTTTAGATGAGTTTCTTTAACAAACAGTAATATTTAACTCCTATTTTGTGTCTATTATTCTGTCTCTTACATTGTACAGTTATATTACATTCCCCTGTAATTATTCACTATCCATTGTTCTTGTACTTCATTAATACCAATACTGGGGTGAAAGCGTGAGTGAATTAATGATTAAAAAAACAATTACAAGAAACTGAACACAGTACTCTCTTACTTGGGTGTTTTTACCTTCTGTACATGTTGTGTTCTAATTTGTCTCGCATGTATTGTTGCTAGTTTTAAGTTGTCTTTTGTGTAATTGTTGTTGGTTGGCCGTGTGTATTGTTGTAGTTGTCTTGAGTGTATTGTTGTCATCTTATGTGTATTTGTTGTACTGTGTGTGCATTGCTGTTTTTTTTCTACTTTAGATGCTTGACTGCTGGCTAAAAGTCAGTACTCGGAAGGTCCTGCGACCGGCCACCTCGACACAGGTTTTTCTTGGTTTCCCTGTGTCTATAAGCAAATGCTGAGATGGTTCCCAAGATTCCAAGTTGCCACTACATGCTTCTC
>Ga0131853_10020485_pt1 | contig 12008 bp, 6 predicted proteins | sample TergutLab28metaG_FD_92764 | JGI IMG/M metagenome (GOLD analysis project Ga0131853, IMG submission 92764) | Labiotermes labralis P1 segment gut microbial communities from Petit-Saut dam, French Guiana - Lab288 P1 (version 2) (version 2) | ecosystem: Host-associated > Arthropoda: Insects >...
ACATGCTTCTCATGTAGCCCTCCCGACTTAAATCTAGCAGTAACCAATTTCATGTTTAGTGTAAATGTAAAATAACCACTGCCACCGGGTAACAACCCAATTGCAGTAAATAATAATAATAATTATTATGATTATTATTATTATTCCGTAGCGAGTGGGATAGCCTGTACATCGAGATGTTGTGCATATAGTTAAAATGATTGAATAACGTCAAGTTTCTGGATGCTATTCGAACTCCACGGGGAATATCCTGACTAGGTGAGCTTCGAAACAAGGACTCTGTTCTTTGGAGTTTGTTGTTTATTTAGTTACTGTTTCGAATTCTCATTTATGTTGTAATTTTATGAGTATGCCTATACTACTTTAATTTCGTAAATAGGCTGCGGCATTGTTATCCCAGCTGAAGAGTTGGGTCCCTCTTCTTACCCGTAGATTCGTGTCGTTAGGATGTATATGTGTGCTGGTGGAGTGCCATGAGTACTTGGATAGTACTGCAGTTTCCTCCTTTTGTATTCATGGTTAACTCTGGTAGCTGATCAGGAGTGGTTGCGGGGATCCTGTTTTTCTGTGTAGTGTACTTTATCATAGCAATTGTTGAAGTGCACGCTCCAGCTTGCATGCATGCCATACTGGAATTTTAATATTTCGCCGTAAGCTCTGGCATTCTAACAAATGCTTACTGACATGTGAGTTTTTTTTTTAATGACGCTGTAACAGTTACAGTTTCATGTATACCGTTGTTTGATCGTTGTGTGCGACGGGCGTGAAGGGACTGGGAAGTACCACGCAAACCTGAGTCGGATTGGGCAGTACCTCGAGCGATGTTCGAACAAGGTACTATTGCGTAGTAGTCGGATATTGCTCATTTTCCCTGGCCTGGCCGTATTTGTATGGTCTATAGTATTTCTGCACAGTTCAGAATATGTATTCATGTACTGTGTGTGTAGAGGGGCCTGTATGTGTGTGTGAATTCAGCTCATAACAAGCAGCGGCTTCATACTCTAGCGTTGTGATCCGACGTGATTCCAGTTACCCTCCTGCATAATTAAAGCGCTTTAAAAAAAAACTGACACGTAATCAAGTGACAGTCCACGAGAATTTAAAGCACATTTATCTTAATAAACATTATGCAGGTTGACATGACAAATTGCAATAATGCAAATAGACAGGTTTTGATCTCTGTGAAGTGTAACTTATTCCTAACGTTTATGGACACCCAAATAAATTGTTTTCACCTTGCCACTGTCCTTTTGCTTTGATCAACACTGGGCTTGTTTTTGAGCATTACATTGCTGCTTAATCCGAAAGGTTTGTTAGTATTTACAAATAACGTTAACAGTCGGCTCGTACGCAGTTTGCTTACTGCAGTAGAACACTTGCTTGATATGAGGTTCTCGCAGCCCAAGATGTCTTGGCTGCTCAGCTTTTAAGATTACGCCCCTAGGATCCTTCGAAACGTCTGTAAGTATGTACCATTGGACACGGTTTAACATCCCAGAAGACGTGAATCTTCTAGAACTTTGTGAGATTCCTCCAGGTGTGTCGAGTACAGAAACTCGTCTGAAGTTGCTCCGTTGGGTAAAACTTTACCCCGCTCCGTTAATGGCGTGTAATGCCTCTGTATTTATTATTAGGCTACAAATGAGGCATGAGGACGATGATTGTTGGTGATGTAACAGGGATTTGGAAGAGGTCTTGGCATATTTTCAGGAACCATACGACCATTAACGAGGGGTGAAAGAGGAAAACCACGGATTGATATCAGTGGTGTCCGGTGCCACCAAAATTCTGGCCGAGTGCCCCTGCTCGCCTTCGCGTGAAGATGCATTTCGGGTGACGTCACCATCTGAGGCATCAGAGGGCGCCTCGCTGCTTTGTTTGCTGTGTGCCTGCATTTCGTCATATCTCTTGAGACTATGTATGTTGAAGTAACGGGCGGTTGCCACGGAACATCATCTCCAGCTTGCACACGCTGGTTTGGACAGACGGACTGACGGATGGCACAAGACAGTAAGCCCACAGCACTCAGAAACCCGAACTGCGAGCGTATTTTCTTGTAAGTACTTTCGTTGGCCGCACTGTCATTTCTGTTCCCGTCTACCGAACCAGACGAAAGGTCCTAATGCAATTTGCTGGCAGCCTTGTTGAAGCAGTTGTGTCCCTATTACCGGAACTTCCATGCTCCATACCCGTGCGTTTATTCTTCATGTTTGAATGGAAGCTGTGTGTCTTGTTGCCTGTAATTAGTTTCGTTCCAAACTGCTTAGCTGCAGTGCTCGTGTAATAATGCGGGTAGGCAGTAAATCGAAACTGCGCTGCTAAAGTAACCGTACTATGCATTTTCGACTAGATACCATTTTGCGAAATACGGTTTCTTTCCACATGCCTAATGCGTCTTGGCCCTCTCTTTGATGTCCCATTTATAATTTGTTTTGAATTTCTAATATATGTATTTTTGTTTTTGCTCACTGCTAATGATGATGGTTTAAGCGGCGGTGGGTTTCTGTCTTCGGACTCTGCAGTACGGAGACCCGCGAGGAATCACGATGGAAGACATAACACACCCTCTGGTGTTGCTTATTAAAATGCTTATGTGCTTCTTGACTTCATGTGAATGTATAACCCTTTACTTTTCCAGCTAAAAATGTGCAGACATTATTATTATTATTATTATTATTGCTGCAGTACGTTTTTGTATTATGTATTTCGTCTGATGTTCCTGTACTGTCTCTCTAATTGAGCCCATTCCTTTTGTGCCAGCGCATTAGCAGTGGTAACGAATTGAAGTGAATTGAACTGAACTGAATTATTATTTGTGGCTCTCCGTATGAACTAGTGCAGTGGCCAATAACCTTTCTTTCTCGGGCCACATTCGATTTTCACCTTCATGACGCTGGTCCCTTGCGTAGAATACTGTTAACAGGAAAAATGGAGGTTTTAGAGAACGAAACAAACAGTGGAATGCCAGATGGCAGATATGTTACTCTTACACTATACGTATACTCACATTCGCACATTTAACAGACTAAAAAGTTGTGTAGTTATTAACTAAAATGTCGTTCAGTCAAAATACAACAATATATTCAATAGTTTAAAGCTGCTACATGTTTCGGTTACAAGTAGCCATCATAAGGCAGACATATGAGTACATGGACATGACATGTTCATTGCTTACAGTATGGGATCCCATATTGTTTACATTTGCCGTGTAGAATTTTAGACATTTAGATAATAAATTGCTCAACTACAGTGTTTTCTGATATTATATGTGAACGTATCATTGTAGGTCTAACAGTTAAAATTTAAAATCTAAAAAACTACAACACTCAGCATGTATACGTCTTGAAAGACTGATGATGCACTTATCAATTAGATTTATAGTGTTATCGATATATATGATAATTTTAAAAACACTTTTAACACTTTTGTATGTTCTTCCGTTCCATAAAATAGGATGCTATCATATGAACGTCATTTTACCGTCTTTTGGGAGTATTTGGGGGGGGGGGGCTTATTTGTAGTAATTGTCACATGCGGCATAGTCGTTCTGTTCCTCGTATGTATTGGGGCTGTTATATTGCTGCGAAACGGTTCGTTTCGTACGATTGTATGTTTTCGTTGAACTCAGTGCTATTTTTTGACTGATTATACCTGTTGTCGATTGTAGACAGTCTGGTTGTTCTTATAATGTTCTACACGATCACCCTTTGTAACTTTGTTGTCCCGACGTGCTCAGTCTGGTAGGTGATTCTCTTACCGGGAGAAGGGTCTGGTTCACCGAATCACATTTAGTTTTAGTGATTTTCTTTTTTTTACTTGTGTTTTATTTATTCATTTTATTCTTGATATAATAAATGGAGTGCTATATCCAGGAAAACAACTAGATCATTTCTAGGAAAGATGATGCAGTCACTTCTCTGTACTCCCACCTACACCACATTCGTACGCGACTGCTTTCGCACTGGCCAACTAGCGTCCGTTAACAGCTCCCAACCGTTTCGCCGTTTAAATCTCTCCCCTCCTACCTATCACCAACGGTTCTGAACATACGTTGGCAGATTAAACCCAAAACGTACGGCTATGAACCGTCCGTAATTGACGCCAGCTAACTCAAGAAACAAATATAGTAAAAAATGTTCGACTACAATGTGGAATCAAGTTTTGTAGAGTAGAGACGAACTTATACCAGCGTGTGTTATCGCGTATGTGTAGTTTGTGACTGAACAACATTTTAGTTAGTACTACAACACAACGGGAAGGCTCCTATAAAAAATATAATGTAGTTATTGGTTGGTATAAGCAAAATGTTCGCCTGAATCTACCGAAAAGGGATGTCTTGAAAGTCGTTACACTCTTCACTGGGATTTCCGAAGTTGGGTGTCCCTGGGCACCGTGCAAATGACTTATGAAAACTGAAGTTGCGCGTAACGTAGGATGCAAGCGATGGTCATTAAGCTCGGAACAGAATTTGCTTTTTCGAAAGTTCATGACCGGTAACGCTTGTTTGCAGAGGTGAGTGCTGTCAAGTGGTGTTAAAAGTTCCTTTCCTGAAGGTTTTGACGCCGGTTGTAGGGACGTACATATTTTCGTCACCGTCGTTTGTCACACTTGTCACTGTGTTTCCAAGCCCAATTCCCAAGAAGCCAGTGTTTCCTTGAGTGTCAGGAAAAAATCTTCCCCAGCCGTAGCTTCTTTCAAGGTGCACAAACCGGCAAGCTCTTATGAACGTGAAAGGCTCCGTCATTGCTAGAAATATACCAATTGCGCATAGCGTTTCGTGTCGTTACTTCAGTCTATTGCGAGCGCATAATGTTCATATGCTTTTTCTTGAATATAGATTGTTCAAGTATAAAGTTGTTGCCAGGTCTTGTATATATATACCTTGTACAGTACGAGTTCAGGCAGACACGCTGACAACATGAGAACGTATTTCCTTATCTGAGTTCAACTCATCACCTAAGGATAACATTCGCACTTCAAATTCCTAGTCTGTAAATGGCCTTCCTTCTCCTACAGATATTTCCGCCACTACATATTTTCTTATGTAGCGCACTCCTACTGAGGAGCTTAATGATCTGTACTCCTCACCCAGTATTATTCGGTTGATAAAATCGAGAAGAATGAGATGGGCTGGGACATGGAGCACGTATAGGGGACAGGAGATGTGCGTACAGGGTCTTGGTGTGGAAACCTAGGAGAAAGAGATCACGTGGAATACCCAGGCATAGATGGGAGGATAATATTAAGACGGATCTTCAGGAAGTGGGGTGGGGGCATGGACTGGATTGATCTGGCTCAGGACAGGAGCAGGTGGCGTGCTCTCGTAAACGCGGTAATGAACTTTCGCGTTTCATAAAACGCGGAGAATTTCTTGACTAGCAGAGAACCGGTTAGCTTCTCAAGAAGGACTCTGCTCCATGGAGTAAGTAAGTAAGTAAGCAAGCAAGCAAGCAAGCAAGAAAGCACACCCCAGCAGCTACTAATGTCACGCAACACATCACAAATATAGTCTGTAAAGAGCCTACCTTCTTTTTCGGTTATTTCCGCCACTACATGCGTTCACACAAAAAAATATCTTATCGATACATACTTACTCCATGGTGCAGAGTCCTTGAGAAGCAAACTGGTTTGCATATAGTCCAGAAATTCCCCGCATTTCACGGAACCCGAAGGTTCATTACCGCACTCACAAGCGTCCGCCACCTGTCTCTATCCTGGGCCCGCCCAATCCAATCCATATACCCACATCCCACCTCCTGGAGATCCAGCCTAATATTATCCAACCATCTACGCCTAGGTCTCCCCAGTGGTTTCTTTCCCTCCGGTTTCCCCACCAAGACCCTATACACCCCCTCTCCTCACCCATACGCGCCACATGCCCAGCCCATCTCATTCTTCTCTATTTTATCACCCGCACAATATTGGATGAGGAGTACAGATCACTCAGCTCCTCGTTATGCAATCTCCTCCATTCCCCGTTACCTCGTCCCTCCTAGGTCCAAATATTCTCCTCAACACCATGTTCTCAAACACCCTCATCTTCCTTTCCTCCCGCAATGTCAGCGACCAAGTTTCACACCCATACAAAACAACAGGCAAAATTATAGTTCTATTTATCTTGATCTTTAAATTTTTGGATAGCAACCTGGAAGACTAGAGGTTTTGCACCGAATGATAGTAATCATTTCCTGACCTCAATTTGCTCTTAATTTCTTCCGCAATATAATTTTGATTTGTTAAAGTTGTTCCCAAATATTTAAACTCTTCCACTCTTTCGAAGGTACTATTATCAATCCTCACACTGTGAATTCGCCCTGCATTCTGATCTCGAGATATGATCCGGCAGTCTATCCAACCGATTACGTGACGGGTTGCAGAGTCTGCGGTAGGAAATCGCCGAAGAAGACAGAAGTTCAGGACAAGGTTACTGCTATCTGGTAAATTGTGAGGATTTGCCACTGTGCGTGAAACAAATTGATAAGCATACAAGAACATCGTTTCGTCCATGCAGTGTATGTGGGTGCTGTAAACTTCTCAGAATAAACAGCGATCGTTTTCTTCAACGTAATTAACTGTTTATGTCTTTTTAATAGGTGGAATTTGTTTGTCTGCCGTATAAACTGGATTTGTAAATGTTATTGAAAGAATTTCAGGTCGTAGGGGCTTTATTAACTTTTGTGTTTTGAAGATACTCCGTCACACGTAACTGTACATAACTTAATTTTATGTTTTGCTGACTGTACATCCTGGTATGACCCTGGTTAAATGACCAACTTGATGCACAGTTACGTTACATAATACGTTTATCATTATAATCCTCTACATGTTTCGAGCAACTCTATGCTCATCATCAGGAGGTCAAATTGTATTAACACAGCATCTGGTATAGTATTTTCTGTAAGTTTGCACACCGGACGGTCACTTAACAGAGAATACTATACCAGATGCTGTATTAATACAATTTGACCTGATGATGAGCACAGAGATGCTCGAAACATGTAGAGGATTATAATAATAAACGTATTATATAACGCAATTGTGCATCAAGTTGGTCGTTTACGCAGAGTCGTACCAGGATGCACGGTCAGCAAAACATAAAATTCAGTGATGGAAAACAAGCAAAACAAGACCGGTTCCTTCTCAACCTGCACACCGGACGGTCACTTACAGATAATACTATACAAGATGCTGTATTAATACAATTTGACCTCCTGATGATGAGCACAGAGTTGCTCGAAGCATGTAGAGGATTATAATAATAAACGTATTATATAACACAATTGTGCACCAAGTTGGTCATTTACCCAGAGTGTACTAACTTGTTCGAACGAAGGAAATAACGGAAAGGAGAGTAAAAATTTAGTCGTGCATGAATAATTTTGTCATGTGACACTTGAACCAAGCAGGCTACAACTTTTGTGCCCTGAACAAAGGAGTTATACATGCCGATGTAGCAGGAAGTGCCACATGTTCGTGGCAGTGGTGTTTACATATGCAGCCCGATCTAGTTGTAATGTTGAATATGAATGCAAATATATGTAGGTCCCGCAAAATTTGGCCAATTTGAACAGAATTCAGTTATTGACAAAGACTCGTAAAAGCTCAGTATCAGGTGTGGAAACGCTGTTTGACATTTTGGCCTACATCCCTCGCGCTCTTCGCGTTGTTACGGGATTACGCGACGGCCTGAACGACCGGGGCATTGTGGTTTGATTCCTGGCAAAGGGAAAAGTACAGACCGGCTCTGGGGCGTACACGTCTTTGTATTTAGTAGGGCACGGAAGTTGTCCCCCCACCCCCCTAGATGAAGCGGCCGGGGTGTGTAGCTGATCACTCAGCCTCCTGTAACGTTAAAGTCAAGAACGCATGGAGCTTATTGCTGCTTCTCCACAGGTCTTCACAGTGAGTACAGCGACAACTTTACGGCATACAAATTTCGCCCGCTTTTGGTAAGCTGTGCAGATCTGCGACCTGGGTAGTAATTGACGTTTTGGGGATGTTTAATGTCTCTTAAAAGCAGTTCTTTATGCAAAATCCTTAGCATTGCGTTGTGTGTCAGGCTTCTTGCGTGCGTAAAGAACAAAGAGACTTAAAAATTTGGTTCTTGTGCCGTTCAAACAACATAACCTCGTCCTTCACTTCCAAGCTGACTATCATAACAAAAGAAGGTGACGCCGTTAATCACGTGACCTGAGCTCAGCGGAAGTGAAAACAACAATGAATAATTCAGAGCACAGGGGATCGCCAGCGGCTGTGCGACGTTGCACGCTACGTTGGTGTTTGTGTGGGAAGTGGACTGATAAGTTGTTGTTTATCGTCGTTCATTCAGCTGCTCGTGCTTGTGAAGAGATTAAATTGCTGCCAGTACCATTAGCCTATCCTACGTCGAAAGAGAGCTTCAGTGAGACATCCGAAATTTGATGCCATAAGATTATTACTTTCCCCTTGAAGACCAAAGAATGCGATTGCAAATGTTCATTGGTTTTTATTTTGCATCTTTAATGCTATGAATTATAAGTTATGGTAATTTAATTGTGACAGTTGCTACTGAGTACAAATCAGAGATAGTGATTTGGTAATGCTGCGTGTGTTTTTCTCTTGGCTGTGGAACACGAATGATTTCTACAAACCTGTGTATCCCGTATGTCCCCGTTTGATATTAGTCTTCTCCTTTTCGTTGCGCTCCAACAAGTGTCCTCTAGGAAAGAAAATTTCCGCGTAATATTGATATATCCGTAATTTTGTGTCCTGTTATTTCTCTCGTTCGTACTCTTGTCCATTGTATTGTAATGTGTGTAGATGATTTATTTCCTCGCTGTCTTTTCAAACAGTGAGCAGGATGGTCGGTCACAGAGCATGTCCTTGAAAGAGGCTGTGTGTAGTTGTTGACATGGATCGTTTGTTGACTGGATTTATCCACCACTGTTTTCGACTTCATACAATATACTGTACGCACTGCAAACCGTATTGCATATCTGTGCGTTTGTCGGCAGGACAGTCACTACGACCGCCCTTGCACGCGCTGTGTTGTGTAATGCAAAATCAGGAGTGCAGTAAAGGCTGCGATATCCGGCAATGCCGATCAGGAATGCTCTCTAACCCGGAAATTGACCAAGAGACCAATTCCATTTCACAGTTCCATCAACCGACAGCACCCCGCACCGGTGCCTCGAATTCTGCCTTAATTATTGGTGTCTTTTGGTTTTGTAAAGTTTATGTATACACCTTGTTATGTAAAGTAATGGAAAGTGAATAGAAAGTGTGGCAGGGAAAACGGGAAAGGATATCAAGAGACAAATTAGCCCTTTTAAGACTAAACGTGTCTGTTTTATATAAGGACTCAGTGCGTACCGCGCTGTAAACACTTTCCACCTCGGTTATACAAAACCAGTCTGCTAATTTTGTTTAAGGCCAAAGTCGCTGTCTGCTGTGAGATCAATACTAAACATACAAACGTAATATGAACACCATGTAGAATATTTGAATGTGAAACGTGGTGGTGTGTAAAGTAATTGCGATGCTTTAGAAGGTTAAATGATTGACTTCTGCTATGAGGCTGGTAGGCACACTAAAATACATACCGGATATATCACTCTAATATCTGGAAAATTACGATATCCGACGGCCCAGCCCTAGGTCCCGGAGATACTGGATATCGCATCTTTTGCTGTATATGACAGTGCATGGATTGAGTGTTGTGTCTATAGGGTATGGTCTGCTGAACGCTGCACCTGCAGCGCGGTGCAGCCTTCAGCCTCGTGCAGTAGCTCAGTGTTAAACCCGTAAAAGGTCACGGCCCCGTCAGTGACGTCACGAACAGACTAACAGTTGTGTATCACTGCACTGAATTATGATTTGTGTCACAGTGTGTGGCGCGTGCGACACGCGTATTCTTCGACACGTTCACATTACAATTCCTTACAGTAAGTTGTTATGGGTTGGGATTGTTACAAGGGAATCATCAACTATCAGCTTCCAAGTGCTGGTATCAAGCCAGCTTCCGTGGCACACATTTCTGAAACTGAACAAAATGTCAATTTATTGTATTTGTATATCTTTAGGGCCCGGGGGGGGGGCAGTCATAAACCCAGTCAGCAACCAACGATGTTCTATTAAAACAGTTAACACCTATTTACATATTGACCGTCAATATTGTGACCACCCCCTTGCTGTCTGATAAATAAGACGAGTAAATTAATCACCCACACAGGAATCGACCCCGTTTTATCGGTTGTTCAGCCCGTATCATAGCCATTATGTCGACTACACCATGCCTGGTTGTTACTTTAACAGAAGTCCGCTTGGATGAATATCTGGCAGTGTTTCGTGTATTTTTCAAATGTAACACCTGATTGTGTATCTAAATTTTACGTCTTTTGAACCGTGCATTGTGATATACGTATGTAATAGGAACCAACACAATGCACATTTTTCACATTAACGTTTTAATTTAATCACGGAACAACAGATCAATGAATTCAACTCCCTCTACAACACAGTAAATGAATCAAGAATTTTACCATGCGTGACACGCACGGACAGAAGAAGTCAACAAAAAAAAAAACGAGTAACATGAAATCCAAGCCCATCGCAAATAAAATATGACATGCTGCCAGCATACTTTGAAAAATAATAATGGGCATTAAGTAACTTTAATAGGCGCGAATGGCTCCCTGAGGATTGTTTTATGAAAAACCGAAACATGTTGGAGTTCCAATAATTTTAGTGGTTTATCTTTTTAACAATTAATGTATTAACATTGATATTGTGTGAATCACAAGTGCATGTGTTGGTGAAATAATTGTGAATTGAAGCAGTATGCACGGTACAACGGTGGAAAAAAATTAAAAAATTAATTATAGTGTCTTCGACATGTTTCGAACATCCAGGCGCTCATCCTCAGGAAGACTTGTACATGCAGTTTTATGGTATTTCTTTCATGCATCCGTATAAGCAATCTGGTTGAATGCAGGATGTGCTTGCAAGCACATCCTGCATTCAACCAGAATGCTTATACGGATGCATGAAAGAAATACCATAAAACTGCATGTACAAGTCTTCCTGAGGATGAGCGCCTGGATGTTCGAAACATGTCGAAGACACTATAATTAAATGAAAACGTTAATGTGAAAAATGTGCATTGTGTTGGTTCTTATTACATAGGTGTATCTAGTAAATGTTACTCAACGCATGTTTCGACCTGTACCCGAACCAATGGTGTTCCCAGTCTGAACATAAAGAACGTCTTTTCTCGACATGTCACACTGCTGCGGTCCGTAAAAACTGGCTCTTTCAAAACGAATTTGTTACGTACGTAGGTACGATGTGATACTGCGGAGCTAATGTGTGTTCACTCGCCAACTGTACGAAATCGTCTGATCTCATTGAGCTGCATCGTTGAACAAGGGCCTTAGAGTGTTCGGTGGGTTCATGAATCATTCCTAGTGAAACGATACCGGAAGGAAAGTCCGTGTAGCGGTATGTGTGCTCATTAATAATTGAACAAACTTTTCTCACGGGAGGGGGGAATAGAAAATCAAGTACAGTTGGTTAAACACAGCGCCACTTTGAGTGTGTTACATGCAGAGTGACTAAAATATATTTAATAAAGTTTGGAAATATGTGTTCCTGATACATATTTTTCAAAATTCTTTCTTTGTCTGTGTTATGAACTTCCGTGTTCGTGTATTGCAGACACTTGTTTGTCGTTGCAGACCTTTCTTTCTTTCTTTCTTTCATTCGTAGTCTGACCTCTTTCTACTTATTCACTATAGGTGTAGAGGGTTATTGGTGCACCTGTCTCTCTGTCAGTGAAACACACTTGGTGGGACTCTTACTCTTAACCTTTTGGCGCCGGAATAATTTTTTTAATTTTAGCACACCTTTATATAAAATGTGACCGCCTCTGTGGTCTAGTGGTCAGAGTTTCTGGCTACAGATACAGAGGTCCCGGGTTCGATCCCCGGCGCTACCAGATTTTCTGAGTAGTAGTGGGTCTGGAACGGGGT